>Ga0307477_10000130_pt1 | contig 107743 bp, 98 predicted proteins | sample atmos_gasesECM2C_FD_203316 | JGI IMG/M metagenome (GOLD analysis project Ga0307477, IMG submission 203316) | Hardwood forest soil microbial communities from Morgan-Monroe State Forest, Indiana, United States - atmos_gasesECM2C_515 | ecosystem: Environmental > Terrestrial > Soil > Temperate... | reverse complement strand
TCTTTGCTCCACGCTTCCTTCAGACCTCACCTCGCAGTGACGCCCTTGCGCTTCGCTACCCTTCACCTCCATCAGGTTGGGACGGGACTTGCACCCGCCAGCTGCCGAACATGCACGGCGTACAACAGAAGCGCCCCGGTGAGGAGGGTCACCGGGGCGCTTGCCGTTTGGGGGGAGTGAGGGACTCTTAGTGCACGATGCTGACGTTGTGCGCGGCCGCGCCAAACGAGAAGCCTGCGCCAGCTAGTTGCGGCAGCCACCACATCTTCCGAAACAGGCCGTACTCGCTCACCATCATGCGCTTGCCGATGAAATCCATGAAGGCCGGGCTCACCTGGGTGGCCGCGTACATTGCGTTCGAATGCGAAAAGGGACGCAGGAACGGATTCGATTCCGTGCCGTATCCGCCGGAAATCGCGCGCCGGGTGGACCACGCGTCAAATGCCGCGCCGCTGGAGCTGGCTATCGTCAATGCATACCAGAGCTTTCTTTGGCGAGGGGTTTCGCGCGGACGCATAATCACGGGCCGAATCGGCTGGAACGGCTGCGCGGAGGGATTCGGCTGGATGGGCTCTGGGTCGGCCGTCACTTTGGGTGTCGGCGCGGACGGCAGGGATGCGGACGCCGTCAGCGTCGAATCCTTTGCCGCGTTGTCGCTGACCGCTGCGGGCGAATCGTTCGCGACTTTCGCGTTGTCGTCCAACTGCGGAACTGCGCACATCAGAAGAAGGGCTGCGAGGACCATTTGCCACCTCAGTACCGCAAGTGGTTGTGCAAGTCCGTCCCCACTCGCGATAGTGGCAATATAGTGGTCAAAAGGGCAGGTTACACTGGCCTATTGGTCACATTCTGCTTGGTACGGGTCTTTAGGCCCTTGGTTTACCCAATTTAGTGCCGTCGTACTAGAGAATTGAAGTGAAAAAAATTGGACATTGTTGGAAGTGCGATACCATCGTCCCCGACCTGTAACGAAGTAAAATACCTCTTAAAAGGCGCCAAAAAGCTAATTCGGCGTCCGGCGGGACCCCGGCCGGCGACCCCCGGCTCGATTTCGCGCATCGATCTTGGCCTCACCGCTGGAATGACTCTGCTATAATCGCGCGCGTGGACGCCGGTCCCGGGCGCTCACCCCTACGATGGCGGCTAACGACTCCTCCGCAGCGAAGCGCGCTCGCACTGCCCAGCGAGGTCCGCAGGCGCCCCGCTTTATCGCCATCGAAGGCCCGCTGCGCGTCGGGAAAACCACACTCGCCAAGATCCTTGCCGAGCGCCTGCACGCTCGCCGCATTTACGATTGCGAGGACAACCCGTTTCTGGCGGAATTCTACAAGGAAAAACCAGGCTCGGCTTTCCGCGCTCAGATGTACTTCCTGCTGGAACGCCAGAAGCACCTGCGCGAGGCACTTGCCGTCGAAGCTCCCGGCCCGTTGCTCTCCGACTACCTCATGGAGAAGGACCGCATCTTCGCCAACCTCAATCTTGACGACGAAGAGCTGAAGCTCTACGAGCGCTATTACACGGCTCTCACGGCGGACATCCCTGCTCCCGACCTGGTCATCTACCTCCAGGCCAAGCCCGAAGTCCTGCGCGCGCGCATCGCCAAGAAAGCCTCTCGCGACGAATCCCAGATTTCCCCCGAATACATCGAGGAAGTCGCCCGCGCCTACGAACATTTCTTCTTCCGCTACGCCGCCTCCGACCTCTTGGTCATCAATACTTCCGACATTGATTTCGTCGAACGCAGCGAAGACCTCCAGCAGCTCCTGCGTCGCCTCCAGGAGCCTGTTAAAGGCACCCAATACTTCCTGCCCCTAGGAGCGGAATAATCGCTTGTAGCTCAGGTCTCGAAACCTGAGGCTTTCTTTCTGCGGTCCCGAGGACGCCTCCGGGAGCGGCGACTACGTTTGGTATAGTTCTCCAGCGAGATACTTGAAACCGGTATCTACAGCCACGGTGGCGACGGTGCTGCCGCGCCCGAGTTCCTGTGCCAGTTGCAGCGCAGCGGTGACGTTGAGGCCGGAAGACGTGCCCGCGAAGATTCCTTCCTCCTTGGCCAGGCGTCGCGCCATCTCGCGAGCTGCGGGTTCCTCGACGGTGCGCACTTCGTCGTAGTCGCCGTCCGTCAGGTGGGGCGGCCGGAATCCGGCGGCGATTCCCTCGACGCGGTGCGGCCCTCCTTTCCCGGTGGTGAGCACGGGCGAGGTGGCAGGCTCGAGGGCCACAATCCGCGCCTTGCAGCCGGCCGCTTTCAGGGCGCGCGAAACTCCGACGATCATTCCGGCAGTGCCTACTCCACTGCAATAGGCTGTTATGCCCTTGCCCGCCTGTTCCACCAGCTCGGCGCCGATTCCCATGTAGGCGCGAATGGCATCCGCGTTATGGAACTGGTCGGTGTAGAAGGTGCCCGACTGCTGCGCTAGCTCTTCCGCGCGGCGCTTCATTCTTTGGTAAAGCTCCGGTACCAGCTTGCCGTCTTCGGCGGGAAAAATCTCGAGGTCCGCGCCGAAAAGACGCATGGTCTGGAGCTTCTCTTTCGCAAAGCCGTCCGAGGAAATGGGCGTGAAGTGGTAGCCCTTGATCGCGCAGACCATCGCGAGAGACGATCCGGTGCTGCCGCCGGTCCATTCGATCACGCGCATCCCCGACCGGAGCTGGCCGCGCTCCTCCGCCCCTTCGATCATCGCCAGCGCCATGCGGTCCTTATACGAGCCGGTGGGATTGTAGTATTCCAGCTTGACGAGCACGTCAGCCATGGAGGGCGTTACGACTTTGCGCAGCCTCACCACCGGTGTATTGCCGATGGCCTGCAAAACCGAATTTCGAACAGGATTGCTGTGTGCCATGTTCTTCTCCCCACGTCCCGCCGGAGCTTACGCTTCTGGAAGGCGCTGCAGCAAGATCCGCATTGGCACGACTGGGACTGGGGGTACCGCCAGCCGTTTTTGGAAACCGTGCGCGTGCGGATCCCATTGATGGGAAAAGAGTTGTGAAACGCTCTTGGTGTAAAGAGCGCAAAAAGTGAGCCAAGAGAGGGAAAAGTGGGAAATCACCCCTCCCCTGTGGTTTCAGCAAGAATGGCTGACAATCACAACCCATGTTACCAGCTAAGGATATTATATATAAGGGAAACATCTGGGATGAAAGCGCGTGAAGGGAAAGGAGATAGGACTAGAGCGCGTTTGACGGTTGCAAGTTCAAAGGTCCCGGAGCTGCATCCGGGATGCAAGACGGCATTTGAAGCTTTGGGCAGATTTCACGAAGGGCCCGCCGGGGCTTGGGCAGGCAGGCTGTCCTCGGGCATGGCTGGGGAGCACAGGGAGATCTGCTGCCCTAGTTTCGAGGATCTCTCGCAGGAACGAGCGATCCCCGGCCGCTCAGCTGCCGGCGGGAGCTTGGAGCCACTTGAGGGCTTTGCGCCAAGGGGCGGAGTTTCCAGTGCGCATGGGCGTATTCAACCAAACAATTAGGCCGTGCCGTGCAACGGCCCAGCGGCTTGGGCCGGTTTCGACAGGCTCCGGCACGGGAGCGGGAGGAATTTCCGACGGCGTGAGCCAATAGGGGCTGGCGTTTGCGAAGAATCGTTCGGCGGCGGCAGTTGGCGATTGCCGTTCGGGGATCGCGCCGGTAAGCGACAGCTTTAGCAGTGCGCCGATTTGCTCTTGCGACGCCCTGATGGATTTCAGGATTTCGCGCGCAAACCAGACACCTGCGGTAAGGAAGGCAGCTTGTAGGAGGAGGGTTCCCAGCGCATGCCAATTGCTCTGCATCCAGGTAGAGAATTCGTTCATGAGCTCACCTTGGACTGGGACAGCACTAATTTAGCTCTCGGTTCTGGCGCTGGGAACTGGCAGGAAGTCCAGGAAAAGGGCAGGTGGTTTCGCTGGCCTGGCCGGCGATTTTGTTGCTTCGTCGTCCGGCGTGAACGCGCTGCCTGAGGAATGACTCCTCCTTTCAGTAGCTGCGCAGCAAGATAAAAGGGTGAATTTTGAGTGGGATCCAGGCAAAGCTAGTCAAAGTCGCCGAAAGCACCGGGTTTCATTCCAAGAGGCTGCAACCGTATTTGGCGATCCCTTGGCGGTAACGATAGCGCGCACTCTACTTGCCGCGGACGGCACCTTTCAACTTTGACAGGTCGTACTCCTGGCGCAGTTCGTCACGCTCTTCGGTTCTCCCTTCTTTTCCTCATGCTGTTTTCGCTCGCGTCGTCTTACGGGCGAGCAATCGGTCAATGCGGCCTTGCAGACTCTGATTCACGCGGCAAAGGCCCCTCTCCGCTGTACGCGCTGAGCGCGCGTGACGGACAGGAGAAAAGCAAACTCAAAAGACACATGATTGGCCCCCGCAGAAACTTCCGGGGCGCAAGCGGCGTGCTGCGCTCTCCACTCGTTCGGTGAGACGGACGTGTGGCCCATTCTCCTGGATGGATCATTGGCTCGGCGGGGTGCCTGCTTCGCGTTTTTTTCCCAACAGGCCAGCGAGAAATCCCAGGAGGGCGATAACCAAAGCTCCAACGCTGGAAGTAAACGTGGTGAGCGGAGCGATGGTGGCGTACTGGGCCGTGCGGCTTTGTATGATGAGTTCTTCGATCTTCAGTTGTGCCTCAATTTGCTTGCGCAACGCTTCTAGGTCTTTTGGAGTGCCCTGACGATTCAACACCTCTTGAAACGCCAGGATGCGCGCGTGGTCCGAGTCTTCATTGTTCTGGGAACGCCAAGTTTTTTCGACTTGGGAAGGGAAAAGTCGAGGAAGTCCATGCTGCGCGAGAGCCCCGAGAATAAGACCGCCTGTAAAGACAACGATGTAGGAGTATTTCACTCTCAAAGTGTCACCTCTCGATAAGCGCCGCATAGAGAGAAACTTCGAAAGCGGCGGAGGCTCAGGGCGAGGCTGATATTGCTTTGGCAAAATGCCGGTGTCAAGGAGGCGCCGCGCGCGGCAAACAAGAGAAAAGCAGATTCAAAAACTGGGCCGACCGGCCCAGCATTTGTGCGCTGGCGTAAGACCCGCCGCTACAGGAGCGCACGGTGCATCGTGCCCCGACCGAGACGGTGGGCCCACGGGGCAGGCTGGTGCACGTCGTAAGACGCTCACGAAAAACGTCGAGGCTCCCACAGCTTCTGGTGGAAGCCTCGTCGCTGGTTTTACGGGAATCGGAAAAACGCGATCCCGGTGGGAGTCAGGCTGGTTCTACTGGCGGTAGGATTCGGAGTAGGAACGATTGGAATAGATGAATTCCTCGGCGGTGGATTCTCCGGGATGGAACCACAGTTTCAGGGCCACGGGTGAGCCGGCCGGGCGCTCGTCAAATTGGAAAAAGTGTTTGTCCTGTGGTTCCAGTCGCGTGTAGGGAATGGTCATGATGGTGGTCACGAGCTGGTTGTCTTCGGCCGTCCAAATCTGCACGATGTGGCGGTCGGTTTTGTTATCTTGCAATCGGAAGATGTAGGTTCCTGCGGGGAGGACCTGCCCGGGGACTTGCACGTCTTCGCCGAAGGTAACGATGGTTTTTTTATCCCATTGATCCGCTCTGGCACCTGGGGCGAGCGTGGTGCACAACAGCACAGCGGACAACGCAAGTACGGCTCCTCTCAGAGTTTGCATACTTCTACCCTCCTATGTTGGATTGGCTGGGCCGAACGGGCAGGGATGGCGGCCGGGAACCGCGTTGGGAGCCAGGTGAAGAGGGGCCAGCTGTGTTGCATGGCCCTCCAGAATTCCTGCCTCCCTGTAAGATGCGCGGGTGGTGGGCGAGGTTGCGCTCGGATGGGCCAGGATGAAAATGCCGCCCTTCCCGAAAGAGAATCCGGCGACAACTCGGCCAAAAACGCCGGCGTAAGCTCCAAGCGTGAAAGGGACGGCGCTGTAGGGAAGGAAAAGGACGCAAGGCTAAAGCCCGGAGCTACATAAGGGAAAACGAGCGGGGATTCGAGAAACAAATGTCGCGTTAAGCCGTCTTAACCGTTGATTGGGGGTGTCGCTATGGCGGGAAACTTTCAACAAGACTTGCGGGGCGGGTTGCGAATGTTGAGGAAAAGCCCCGGGTTTACGTTCGTGGCGGTGCTGTCGCTGGCGCTGGGGATCGGTGCGAACACCGCCATCTTCACAATTATTAATGCGGTATTCCTGCACCCGCTGCCGGTCGAGGAGCCCTCGCGGCTGGCGGAAATGTTCACGCGCGACACTTTGACGATAAATACCAACACGAACCTTCAACTCACCGGCACGTCGCTCCCCAACTATGAGGACTATCGCGACCAGAACACGGTTTTCTCCGGGCTGGCGCTGGTCTCCTTTCCCCTAGCGCTGAATTGGGGCGGGCAAGCCGAGCCTCAACAGCTAAATGCAGCGTTGGTCAGCGGGAACTTCTTCGATGTGCTGGGCGTAAAGCCCTACCGAGGACGCACGTTCGTCGCCGATGGAGACAAGAAGGTTGGCGGCAACCCGGAAGCAGTTCTGAGCTACAGCTTGTGGGCCCGGCGGTTCGGTTCCGATGAAAAATTCATTGGCCAGACCATCCGTCTGAACGGCGCACCCTATACGGTTGTAGGCGTGGCACCGCCGAGTTTCAAAGGGATTGTGTCGCTGGGGCGACCTGACCTGCTGTGGATTCCCATCACCATGCGCGACTATGTGTTGACCGGGCAATTGCAGGCGCTCGAAAATAACCGGCGCTTCCGATGGCTCTCGATCGTCGGCCGGTTGAAACCGGAGGTCAGCGTTGCCGAGGCACAGGCGGCGATGAAGACGATCGCGGCGGGACTGGAGAAGGAGTATCCGCGCGACAACAAAGGCCGCACGGTGGAACTGTTTCCGCTGAATCAATCGGCGCTGGGAATCAATCAGCGGCGGCAGTTTTCTCTTGCGGGTGGCGTGCTGATGAGCGTGGTGGGCCTGGTGCTCTTGATTGCCTGCGTGAACCTGGCGAATCTGCTGCTCGCCCAAGCCGCCAAACGCGAAAAAGAATTGAGCATCCGCGCCGCGATGGGGGCGGGCCGCTTCCGGCTGGTGCGGCAGCTGTTGACCGAAAGCACCGTGCTTTCGCTGTTTGGCGGCTTGGCCGGACTGGTGGTCGCATATTGGGGGCGCAAGGTGTTGTGGTCATTCCGGCCTCCATTTCTTCTCGAAGGCTCCATTGACCTTTCGTTCGATGCTCGCGTGCTCGGCTTTACTCTTGTCATTTCGCTGTTCACCGGCGTGATCTTTGGCATCATCCCGGCCATCAAGGCTTCCGGCACGGACATCAACGAGATATTGAAAACCGGGGGCCGCGGCGGGGCGCTGGGCTGGACGCACAACCGTCTCCGCGGCTTACTGGTGATTTCGGAAATTGCGCTGGCCCTGGTGGCGCTGGTCGGTTCAGGCCTGTTTCTGCGCAGCATGCAAAACGCGCAGCAGTTCAATCCGGGTTTCGAATCGCAGAACCTGTTTCAACTATTATTCGACCTGGGCGCTCTTCGTTATGACGCCGATCACGGGCAACAGTTTTTCCGCGACGTCATCGAGCGCGCCAAATCGGTTCCCGGCGTCGTGAACGCTTCGGTGTCTGCTAACGGGGTGTTCGGAGGCGGCTTCCTTGGCACCATCTTTCGCGAGGGCGAACAAACGGACCCCAATAATCGAGGGACGCTGGTGAATTTTGACGACGTGACACCCGGCCATTTTGAAACCATGGGCATCCCGCTTGTGAGCGGACGCGACTTCACCGACTTCGACCGCGAAAATACCACTCGCGTGGTGGTCATCAACGAGGCCATGGCCAAGATGCTCTGGCCGGGCCAGGAACCGCTTGGAAAGCGCTTCTCCATTGTAACGGAACCGAATCTGCTTCAGGTCGTCGGCGTGGTGGGGACCGCGGTCATTGCTCAGATCGGGGAAGACCCTCAGCCGATCGTGTATCGCCCCATGCGCCAGCAATATGCGCCGTTTGCCTCGCTGGTCGTGCGCACCTCCGGCAACCCCGAGGCTGTCCTGGGCGCTGTGCGAACCCAGGTGCAGCAAATCGACAAAAACCTTGCGTTCACCAATGGGCAGACAGTGCAGCAGATTCTGGGGCAAGGGCTGTGGGCCGCGCGCATGGGCGCGGCGCTGCTTGGGTTGTTCGGGGCGCTCGCGCTGATTCTCGCTTCCATTGGAATTTATGGCGTGCTGGCGTATTCGGTGGCGCAGCGGACGAGCGAAATCGGGCTGCGTATGGCGCTGGGAGCGCAGCCGCATCAAGTGCTGCGACTCGTGCTGAGGCAAGGGATGCTCTTGGCCCTGGTTGGCGCGATCGTGGGTGTTGTCGTAGCGCTGCCGGTCGCTCGGTTGGCGTCGGGATTGCTCTACGGCGTGAGCGCGACCGATCCTCTTACCTATGCAGCGATCACGCTGTTATTAATGGGTGTTGCGCTGCTGGCTTGCTACCTTCCCGCGCGGCGGGCGACACGGATTGATCCGCTCGTGGCGCTGCGCGTGGATTGACAGCGGTCTCTTTCCGCCGCGGCCTTCCATTGACTTGGGACTCTAACCAGCATACCGTTCGGCACCGATGAACTTTTTCATCTGGGGCCGATGAAGAACAAACTCCTTGCCGCGGCGACGGTGGCCGCAACGATTGCCATCGCGGCCTCGCCGCTGGCCGTTGGTGCGTTGCTTGCTGTGCCGCCGTTGGTCCCATTGCTGTTGCGCTGGCTCGCGATTCTGCTCATCGCCGCTACTGCAACTTCGCAGCGCTCGTTGACGGCGTGGATTCTTGTGGGTTTGCTGGCGGGCGCGGAGCTGGGGCACGACTGGCCTTCTGTTGCCGTGGAGCTGCAATTCCTGGGGACCATTTTTCTGCGGCTGATCAAGGTGATCATCGCCCCGCTGCTTTTTGGGACGTTGGTCGTGGGCATCGCGGGGCACGCGGATTTGAAGAAGGTGGGGCGGCTGGGAATTAAAGCGCTGCTTTATTTTGAAGTTGTGTCAACGATTGCGCTGCTGATCGGTTTTGCGGCGATCAATCTGAGCCGCGCGGGCGAGGGCGTGCGGCTGCCGCCCGCAGCGGCCGCCGAAACGCTGAACGCGACGCCGCACCCGGCGACGCAACTGATCACTGATATTTTCCCGGAGAACATCGCGAAATCCGTGGCCGAGGGACAGGTGCTGCAAGTCGTGGTGTTCAGTATTTTGTTTGCGATGGCGCTGGCGCTCGTCCCCGAGGCAAAGCGCCGCCCGATGCTGGCGTTTGCCGAGAGCCTTTCGGAAACGATGTTCAAACTTACAAATTTAGTGATGTACGCGGCGCCGATCGGGGTGTTTGGCGCGATTGCGTACACGGTGGGGCACCTGGGATTGGGAGTTTTGCTTCCGCTGTTGAAGCTGCTGGCGACGATGTACGTCGCGCTGGTTTTTTTTATTACCTGCGTTTTGTTTCCCATCGCGGTGCTGGCGCGCGTACCCGTGAAGCGATTTCTCCGGGCGGTGGCGGAGCCGGTCACGATTGCTTTCGCCACGGCAAGTTCGGAGGCGGCGTTGCCACGCGCGATGGAACAGATGGAAACGTTTGGAGTGCCGCGCGAGACGGTCGCGTTTGTGCTGCCGACGGGGTACAGCTTTAATTTGGACGGCTCCAGTCTCTACCAGTCGTTGGCCTTGCTGTTCATCGCGCAGGCGGCGGGAATTCACCTGACGATTGGGCAGCAGGCGGTGATGCTTTTGACGCTTCTGATCAGCAGCAAAGGGACGGCCGGAGTGGCGCGCGCGTCGCTGGTGATCGTTCTGGCCGCGGCGGCTTCGTTTCATCTACCAACGGAACCGCTGTTTCTGCTCTTTGGGATCGATCAGCTCATGGACATGGGGCGCACAGCCGTCAACGTGCTCGGCAATTGCCTCGCGTGCGTGGTGATCGCGCGATGGGAAGGCGAATTCCCCGCCGAGCCCAGCGCACTCCGCTAGGAAGAACCCGCAGCTTCCTTTTTCACGCTTTCTGGCGAACTCAAGCTCGAAAATCCTTCGTGTCAGCGATTAAACAATTTCGTTGCCCCGCGCGAATGCGAGTAGAATCTCCGGCGGACCACCAGAGCAAGGGACCCCGGTAGAATAGGAGGGGTTATGCGCCGAGCAGCAACGTTCGGATGTGTCGTTTTATTTGCGTTCCTTCTCCCAAGTGCATTCGCACAGAATGCCCCCGGACTGCCGGCGGACAAGACGATCGCGGTGTTCGGGCAGACGATTCACTATTGGGATGTGGGGTCCGGCCCGGTTGTCGTGTTGGTGCACGGGCTAGGCAGCCGCAAGGAAGACTGGATGTCGGTCGTCGGGCCGCTTTCCAAGAGCTACCGGCTGCTGGTTCCCGATCAAATCGGATTTGGGCACTCGGATAAGCCGTTGCTCGATTACAGCGTCCAGACCTACGTGGATTTCCTGAACGAGTTTTTGCGGGATCTGAAGGTGGAGAGAGCGAGCTTTGTCGGTCAATCGCTGGGCGGCTGGATTTGCGGATTGTATGCGGTGGAACTGTCAGCTGGCGCTCGCTTGGCTCCAATTGACAAGCTGATCCTGGTGGATTCCGCAGGGCTGAAGCAGGACAAGCCCATCCCGGATCTCAATCCGAGTTCGCTCGCGGGGATGCGCACGATGTTGCAGGCGATTTTTTTCGATACCAGCTGGCTGGACGACAACACGCTGCGGAAAATCTTTGCCGAAAAACTCGCCACGCACGATGCCTACACCGTTCGAAGCTTTTTGAGCAATCCTGCTTTGGGTGCGGAGCGGCTGGACGACAAGCTGGCGAACATCAAGGTGCCTACACTGGTGCTTTGGGGAAAGCAGGATTCCTTGCTCCCCATCGCGGCTGGCGAGCGTTACGCCGCGGGAATTGCCGGCGCCCGGCTCGTCAGCTTTGAAAAATGCGGCCATGTTCCTGCAGTTGAGCAAACGGAGGCGTTTCTCTCAGCAGTAAGCGGCTTCCTCGGCGTTGCCACGGCGCACTGAAGGCGATCCAGAGCACGGACGGATTTGAGAGTCGCGCACGTTTCAGAGTGCTGGAGCTGGCGCGGGTGCGGAGACGGTTGCCGGAGAAAGCATTTCGTCGAGAGTTCTCTTCTGCAGCCACATAAATACGGCGACCACAATCCACTGGGCGATGAACGCGGCGCTCCAGATGGCGGGCCGCAAGGCCCACGCGCCGTGGTCCAGCAGGTAAACAGGTGAGGGAACGAAGAAGGCAGAGAATGGCACGCGTTCGGCCGTGGAGTACAAACCAAATGCGGCGATCAAGATGTTCACGCACACATAGAAAATCACAAGGAAGAGCACGCCCATGACCAACGGGTGTTTGCCGCGGCGCAGACTCATCCATTGCAGGAATTGCAGATCGCGCACCGTCCAGGCGACAAAAAAGAGCGACCGAAACACGGCAAAAGCAGGGTTCCACTCCACGTGCGGGTCGCGTCCCTGAGCGATTCCTGCTACCACGAGGAGTCCCGCGGCGAGCGCGCCGGCCATCAGCAAAGGGGCGGGCCAGGTCAGGTCCAACCAGGAAGCCCCCGCCGATTCGCGGGTCCGCAGAATCCTGCGCATGCGCTCCCGGTTTCGGAGCAGGCCCAAACCCAAACAAAAGAAAACCACGATATTGAGCGTGAGCAGGTAGGCCTGGTTGTCGATGTAATTGCGGGAGCGCCAGCGGAAGAAGGCCACAAAGAGCAAATTGATGAACATGGCAAAGGCCAGCGCTTGCCAGGGGGAATAGAGTTCGTAATAGTTGGGATCGCGCTTGATGTTCCGCACTACGGCCAGCAAGAACCAGGCGGCGAACAGAAGGTCCACGGCGAGGAACACGCACACGTGGCTCACACGATGGCCGAAGAAAAAGTCAATCATCGCGGGGATCGCGTACGCTTGCCCTTCGGCAGCCAGGCCTGAGAGGACCCAGCCTTCGTGTTGGGCCAGATGCGCGGCGTAAAAGGGGCCGAACGGGCCTACTTGAAAAACCTCCATCGAGGGAACGTTCGTGGAAGTGCTCCAGAGAATGACGAGCAGGAGCAGAATGGCTCCCGTGTGGGAACCGCGAACGGTAAAGAGCGAAATCAAAAGCGCCAGCGCGTGCGTGGCCACGGACCCGACAAACAAGACGGCATACACCACGAGGACAGCGGAAACTCGTGCTTTCCCCATGACCGCGCCGAAAATGGCCAGTGGCATCAGGCAAAGGCACACAAAATAACTGAACACCGGAGCGCCGAAGAGTTTTCCCAGCGCCAACTCCAGTGGCGTCAATTTCGTAACCCGCTGGTAATCGAAAGTATTCTGTTCCTTCTCCCGATAGATGCCATTGATGCAGGCGATGCCGCCGCCTGCCGCAAGCATCAGGGCCTGCAGCCAGACGGTGACCTGCAGAATAATCAAACCCCAACCATGCCGTCCGGCTGTGAAGTCAGACTGGCGAGAAAGGGAGAAGCCAGTCGCGATGGAAATCGCCGCGCAGATGCATGCGGTGGCGATGACTTTCCCTGGACGGAGTTGTCCGCGCACGTTGCGGATCAATTCGGGGTTGGACCACAGCGCGGTCACATGACTTCTCCGCTCGAAAGGCGCGAGAACAGTGCTTCGAGAGTTTCCACTTTCTCTTCCACGCCGCAGAGGAGCGCGCCTGCGGTAACCGCATCGCGCACCAAGACCGCCAACTCCGCCTCCGTGCCGGGGAAAACGAATTCCGCTTCCAAGCCAGCTTCTTTGATTTCACTGACGCCCGGGCGCGCCGCGAGCCAGCGGCCCAGCGCGAATCCCGGGGCAGCAAGGCGCATACGCACTCGTTTCGTTACGCCCGCTCCGCGCATGACGTCGCTGATTTTCCCCCTGCGCACGAGCCTTCCCTTTTCCATGATGGCGAGCGAGGTGCAAATCTCTTCAAGGTCGGAGAGCACGTGGGAGGTGATGAAAACCGTTTTTCCATCGCGATTCAGGCGCCGGATCAGATCCTTCAGTTCCAGGCGCGCTTTGGGATCGAGCCCGGACGCGGGTTCATCCAGCACCAGCAACGGCGGATCGTGCACGATGGCGCGGGCGAGTCCCAACCGCTGCTTCATCCCGCGCGAGAGCCCGGCGACAAACGCGTCATACTTGGATTCGAGCCCGAGAACGCCAATGACTTCGCGCACGCGCGCGGGAATCTTCGAAGGCTCGAGCTTGTAGGCTCGTGCGAAGTAGTCGACGTATTCCCAGACTTTCAAGTCATCGTAAACGGAGAAAAAATCGGCTAGGTAGCCGATGTATTGCTGGACTTCTTCCGGTTCCTGCTCCACATCCAGATTATTCACGGTGATGCGTCCGGCGGTGGGCAACATCAGGCCGCAGATCATTTTCAGGGTGGTGGTCTTGCCCGCGCCGTTCGGGCCTACGAGGCCAAACACTTCTCCGGCGGGGACTTCGAGCGACAGTCGGTCGGCGGCGACGAGTTGGCCCGGCTGTCCCGGCGGCAGGTCGTATTCCTTGGTAACGTTTTCCAGGCGAATCATTGAGAGTGAGCGATTCTCCCTTGCGCCGATGGCGGCGTCAACTGCTCTTGTGAAGGAGACGTTCTTCGAAGGTCGTTTGTTCCGGAAAAATGATGGTCAACGCGGGCTGGCGGGGATGATGTTCTGGTCGGTCATGGTGATTACGGTTCTGCGCGCAGGCCCTGCCGCGAGCACCTTCTATTTGCCCGATTTCCGAATCTCGCACAAAGCCAGAGCCGGCTCCCCGTCGGCGACGCCGTCAAACACGAAGACGTACGCTTTTGATTTCAGGGCGGACATTCTGGCGACCCGGTCGCACACTCCCCAATCGCCTTCGGCCCATGCGAAGGTGGCTGCACATGAAACTGACTCTGAGCCTGCTACCTTGCAGTTCCGGTGTATATTGCCCACGGCATCTTCTGGAGGGTTGTCATGGAACTGTGGTCACGCCGTAAATTTTTTCTCGCTTCGCTGGCGGGGAGTGCGATTGCCAGCGCGAACAAACTGTTTGGCCGCACGGTACCGGGCGACGGCAACGCCCCGGGACTCGCGAGTCTCACTCCTGCCGCGGCATCCGGCAAGCGGCCGTTCATCATTTCCAGCGCCAACGGGCTTCACGCGCTCGACAAGGGCATGGACATTCTCAAAAAAGGCGGCGACACCCTCGACGCTGTCGTGGCGGCTGTGACCGTGGTGGAGGACGATCCCAACGACGATTCCGTGGGCTACGGCGGATTGCCCAACGAGGAAGGCGAGGTCGAGCTGGACGCCAGCGTGATGCACGGGCCGACGCACCGCGCGGGATCGGTTGCGGGCGTGCGGCGCATCAAGAATGTTTCCCGTCTCGCGCAGACGGTGATGGAGAAGACCAATCACGTGATGATTGTGGGCGACGGCGCGCGGCGCTTTGGCGTAGCCGAAGGATTCGAGGAAATGAACCTTCTCACCGAGCACTCGCGGAAGATCTGGCTGGCGTGGAAGGCCAAGTCTTCGTTCAATTGGAGGCCGGGAATTGATTCGCCGGAGTGGAAGGAATACGTTTCGGCGATTTTTGGCAATGATGAGGAGAAGATCGCTTACGCGGAGCGCGTGATCGCGCATCCGCCGACCGGCACGATTCCGTGCATGGCGGTAGATTCGAACGGGGACATTTCCGCCACCACCACGACGTCCGGGCTGGCGTGGAAAATTCCCGGGCGCGTGGGCGACTCGCCGATCATCGGCGCGGGATGCTGCGTGGACAACGAAGTGGGCGCGGCGGGCTCGACCGGCAAAGGCGAGGAAAACATTAAGATTTCGGGCGGCCACACGATCATCGAAATGATGCGCAAGGGCATGCCGCCGGCTGACGCGTGCCTCCAAGCGATGGCGCGCATCGCGCACAATTACAAGAACGACAAGAAAAAACTGGCGACGTTTCACATTTATTTTTACGCGCTGAACAAGGACGGCGTGCACGGCGCCGCGTCGCTGTGGCGCAATGGATACGAAAAGAGCAAGCGGGCCGCCTACGCCGTGCATGATGGGACGGAGGCGCGGCTTGTGGAATGCAGGCCTTATTTTGACGAGGCCGGCGGGGACCAATAGCCGCAGGAACGTCCGGGAACGAATTCCGTTTTTTCGCTGTGCGCGAATAACGATTGGCCTTCAACTCCTGGCTTCAACGTTTGTTTCCCATCCTGTATCCTCTTTCCTCTATGGACCAAGCCAACATTCTGATTATCGGCGGCGGGGTGATCGGTTGCGCGATTGCGCGCGCGGTTTCGCAGCGGTGGCAGGACGTCTTTCTTGTGGAGCGGTTTCCGAAGCTGGGCATGGCCACCAGCACGCGCAACAGCGGCGTAAATCATGCGGGACTCTACTACCCCAAAAATTCGTTGAAGGCGAAGCTTTGTGTGGAAGGCAACCGGCTGACATACGAATTCTGCGCGAAACACAACGTTTCGTTCCGGCATACGGGAAAACTGGTGGTGGCTTCGAACGCGCGCGAGGAAACGGAACTCGCCGCGCTGAAGAAGCGGGCGGAGGATAACGGGGTCGCGGGTCTTCGTTTGCTCGGTCCGGCGGAAATTCGCGGGATAGAACCTCATGTGCGCGGCACGGCCGCGTTGCAAGTTCCTTCGACGGGCATTGTGTCCGCTGAGGAATTGGTGCATGCGTACGCGCGGCTGGCGACGGGCCAGGGCGCAAGTATTGTGACGCACGCGCAGGTTGTTTCGCTCGAGCCTGCAAGCGGAACGATTCGCGTGGGATTGCGCATTGGAGATGAAAACGATTTACAGCACGAGACCATTGGGGCGCGCTGTGTGATCAACTCTGCGGGACTTTTTGCGGATGAGGTGGCGGGGCTGCTCGGCAATCATTCGTGGCGGATTTATCCGGTGCGAGGGGAATACTGCGAGATCCGGGGGCCTCGTTCCACGCTGATCAACCATCTTGTGTATCCTTTGCCGCACACGGATGGGCTGAGCCTTGGCGTGCACTTCACAAAAACGCTTTGGGGCAGCGTGCTGGTTGGTCCGACGGCGAGTTACGTGGAGGGCAAGGATAATTACGAGAAAAATCGCTTGCCGATCGCGGATTTTGCCGAGAGCGCGAAAACGTTGCTGCCGGAAATCAAGGAGAGCGATTTGCAGCTGGGGTATTCCGGGCTGCGGCCGAAGCTTGTTCCGCCGAGCGGCAAGGGCATTGCCGATTTCGTCATCACGCGCGATCCTGCCGTTCCCCGGGCGATTCATCTCGTAGGCATGGAGTCGCCTGGCCTGACGGCGGCGCCGGCCATTGCGGAACATGTTTCAAAGATGGTTGCGGAAGTTCTTGGGTAGGGCTAGGCGACCACGACGCGCACAAATTTCTTTTTTCCTGCGCGGAGAAGAAATTCCGAGGGTTTGCTCAGGTCGATGTCCTTGCGGGGATCTTCGATGGTCACGCCGTCGATTTCCACGGCTTTTTGCTTGATCAAGCGTTCCGCTTCCGCCTTCGATGGGGCCAGATTCAGTTCAACGAGCAGAGCCGTGAGTTTTTTGGCCGGTCCTTTTGGCAACTGTATGACGGGTGCTTCCTCCGGCGCCTGGCGGTCGCGGAAGACGCGCTGAAAATTCTCGGCGGCTTTGCGCGCGGCGTCTTCGCCATGGAAGTCGCCGATCACTTCCTGAGCCAGCTTCATTTTCAAATCCATGGGGTGCAGCGCGCCGTCGGTGACTTCTTTTTTCAGCGCCGCGATTTCCGGGGGCGTCCGGTCGGTTACGAGCTCGTAGTACGACCACATGAGCTCGTCGGGAATGGACATCATCTTGCCGAACATCTCGCCGGGAGCTTCGGTGATGCCGACGTAGTTGCCGAGGCTCTTGGACATTTTGCGGTGGCCGTCGAGGCCGACAAGGATGGGCATGGTCAGCGCCACTTCCGAGGCCAGGCCGTACTCGCGCTGGATATCGCGATGCACCAGCAGATTGAATTTCTGCTCAGTGGCACCGATTTCGACATCGGACTGGAGAGCCACGGCGTCGTACGCGGTCAAAAGCGGATAGAGAAGCTCGTGAACGGAGATCGGCTGGTTGTTATTCAGGCGCGAACGAAAATCCTCGCGTTCGAGCATGCGCGCCAGGCGGTAATGTCCGCACAGCCGCACGACGTCGTAGCTGGAGAGCTTTTCGAGCCATTCGCTGTTGTAGCGGACTTCCGTTTTCTGGGGATCAAGAAGTTTGAAGACCTGCGCAAGGTAGGTCTTGGAGTTGGCATCCACCTGCTCGCGGGTCAGCGGCGGGCGGGTTTCCGATTGCCCGGTGGGGTCGCCGATCATGGCTGAAAAATCGCCAATCAGAAAAATTGCGGTGTGGCCGAGGTTCTGAAAGTGCTTCAGCTTGCGGAGGACCACGGTGTGCCCCAGATGAATATCTGGGGCCGTTGGATCAACGCCCAGATACACGCGCAGGGGCTTTCCGGTCTTAGCGGATTGTTCGAGCTTGGCCTTCAGATCTTCCTCGCGGATGATTTCGGCGACGCCTTTTTTCAGATAGGCAAGCTGCTCATCCGCCGGTTTGAAGTTCGTTTGGGCCATAGAGTTGTTCAATTCGCGCGAATTACGCGGCGGCCTTCGATTTTGAATTTTCCTTCAAGCACGATGTTCACTGCTTGCGAGTAGATGCGGTGCTCTTCCTTCAGGATTTTTTCGGAGAGCGACGCCTCCGTATCTACGTCGAGGACGGGGATGACGGCTTGCAGCACGATCGGTCCAGCGTCGAGATTCTCATCCACGAAGTGCACGGTGCAGCCGGCGAACTTCACTCCGTATTCGAGGGCCTGGCGCTGCGATTCCAGCCCAGGAAAGGAAGGCAAAAGCGACGGATGAATATTCAGAATGCGGCTCGGGAACGCCGCCACAAAAAAGGGCGACAGCAGCCGCATGTACCCCGCGAGACAGATCAGATCGACGTTGTGCTCGTTTAGGACGGCGACGACCTGGCGGTCATAGGTTTCGCGCTCCAAGCCTTTCGAGGGAATCACGCGCGTTCGAATTCCGCGCGCGCCCGCTCGTTGGATTCCGGGCGCGCCTTCGCGATTGCTAATGACGATGGCGATCTCCGCGTTTGGGATGCGGCCGGCGGCGACGCTTTCCGCCAGCGCCTCGAAGTTCGAGCCGCGCCCGCTTAACAGCACGCCTATGCGCTTCTTCATAAACGAAAAACGTTAACACAATTTCCGCGGGAGCCGAAATAGAGGGGAGCGGCCTAAGCTGCAGGAGTGCGCATCTTCAAGTAGGCCATCACAAAGAGAAGGCCGAGTACAAGATCGCTGCCGGCGAAGACCAGGTCCGACGTGTGCATACGTCCCTGCCAGACAAGGACGATAATCGCTGCACCGTAGCTAACTTTTTCGAGTACGGAGGGAATCATCAGAGGCCGGAAGCGCACCGGGTCTGCCGCGATGAAGAGGAACGCAACCTGCCACGCCAGGCCGGCTCCCACGAATCCATAAAAAAATCCCGGATGCGTGATGGGGGGCGGGTCCTGGCGCCCAATAAGATCAAACATGAAATAAAACGGCGCGAGCACCAGGAATCCCCATATGCCCGCAACCCAAAATACAATCTTCGCGAATCTCATTGGCGGAGCTCAGGTGACGGCTTTGCCGTGGAATTTGCGGAGACCGGTGGCAAACAGCAAGACGTTGAACAACACCAAGCCCACCATCACGGCTAACATCGGGAGATGCGGGAACTGAGGCACCAGGGTTCCCCGCAATCCTTCGCTGGCGTAAACGAGCGGATTGACGAGTACGGCTTTCTGGAGGATGGGGAATTTTTCGAGGGCGCTCCAGGGATAGTAGGTGCAGCCGAAAAAGATCATCGGCGCAACCACCAGGCTGAACATCAAGCCGATGTGCGTTTGTTCCACGCTGCAGCCGAGGGCGAGGCCGCCGGTTGCGGAAAAGAGCGCCACGAGCAAAGCCACCACGGCGAAGAGCAGCGGGTGGGGCACGTTCAAATCGACGCCCGGGCGAAGCAGCAACCACGCAGCAGGGATGACCATCAGGCCGGCGGCGAGCGCTTGCAGCGTGCCGGCGACAACTTTTTCAACGGCCAGCCAGGAGATGTCCATCGGAGCCAGTAAGCGGTCTTCGATCTCGCGCGTGAATTGGAACTCGGCGATCAGCGGCATGGCCACGGCCCAAATGCCCGTGCCGACCATGCAGATGGCCATGATTCCGGGGAGCAAGAGGCTTTTGTAGGACGGCGGCATGTAGCCGCTGCCAACCATCACGCGTCCGAAAATGAAGACGAACATCAGCGGCTGCAGAAAAGTTTGAAACAGCAGCGCAACGAAATTGCGGCGGGCGACGTGCGCGTCGCGCGCCAGCATGGCGAAAAAGGCTTTCCAGTTCATTCGCGCAAGCTCCTTCCGGTGTGATGCAGAAAGAGATTTTCCAGGCTGGGCTCGGAAATGTGCACATCGCACAACTCCACGCTGCCGGCGGAAGCGAGATTGGCAATCTCTGGAACGAGCGAGCCGCCGCGGTCGGCGTAGAGATCGGCGCTGTTATTGTCGGTGGCGCGAACTTCGCGAACGCCCGCCAGCAAGCGGAAGCGCTCGAGCAAATCCGGTGAGTGATGGCCAAAGCGGAGGCGCAACAGGAATCCTCCCGGAACGGCAGCTTTCAGCTCTTGCGGGGTACCCAGGGCAATGACGCGGCCATGATCCACAATCGCGAGGCGCTTACAGAGTGCGTCGGCTTCTTCCATATTGTGAGTGGTCAGCAGGATGGTTTTGCCGCTCTGGTTGTACTCGCGGATGATTTCCCAGAGGAGCAAGCGGGTTTGCGGGTCCAAGCCGGCGCTGGGTTCGTCCAGGAAAAGGACTTGCGGGTCGTGCATCATGGCGCGCGCGATGGAGAGGCGCTGCATCATGCCGCCGGAGAATCCGCGAACCATTTGATCGGCGCGATCCGTCAGTTTGAAGCGCTCGAGAAGCGCTTCGGCGCGCTTGGCGCGTTCGTGCGAAGAAAGGCCGAAGTAGGCACCGTGGAACGCCAGGATTTCACGAGCCGTGAGAGAAAAATCGAGATTGGGGCGCTGAGCCACGACGCCAATGAGGCGCTTGACGGCGACCTGCTCTTGCCAGACATCGTGTTCGCCGATGAACGCCTGGCCGCTGGTCGGGCGCACGCGCGTGGTCAGGACGCCGACGGTCGTCGACTTGCCGGCGCCGTTCGGTCCCAAGAGGCAGAAGATTTCTCCCGAGGCGATGTCGAGGGAAATCCCGTCGAGGGCCACAATGTTGGGCTTGGGCTGCTTGCCCTTGGCTTTCGGCCCGCTAAAGGAGAAGCCGCCCGTGCCCGCTCCCACCGGAGGAGCCGAGGTGTAGACCTTGCGGAGGTCGCGGGTGCGAATGCCAGCTACCATTCCGGAATTCCCTTCCAAGAGAGGTTTTGAGAGACGTATGCCCCCCAAGACGGGAGCCTACGCTGCCGACGGATTTAAGTACGCAAGGGATGATTCCAGAGTATCGGGATGGATGTCAATTTTGGGGAGGAATGAGGACGCTTTCCTGTGCTTTTGGAGCGGTGACATTCCATCCATTGCGTAGAAAAGCGGCAGCCAGGCTGCCGCACTCCATAAAAATCTCCCTTTCGCGATAGAATGCCGGTTTCATCGGCGAACAATCCAATTCGGGGAAAACAGACAATGGCGGAACACAAAAGCAAGCTTGGCAAGCCGATCTTAAAGACCGTGGTCTTGGCGGTGTTCATTCTCGCGCTTGGAGGAATTGCCGCCGATGGGCAGACTGCTACACCGAGGGATCCCGCAGAGCCGGCACAGGGCAAGCCGCAGCCAAAGGTTTTGCCGCGGCCCACGGGAAGAGTTGCACGGGCGTCGGTGGATGAGAAGTCCATGCGCGCGCTGATTGCGAAACTTGTGGGGTGCGGGACGCGGCTGACGCTTTCCTCGTGGACGGATGCGCAGCGCGGCGCGGGATGCGGACGCGATGCGATCGCGGCGCGGCTCAATGAGATTGCCAAGGATTCGAACGGAAAATTGCAGGTGGTGGTGGACAAATTCGAATCCACATCGGCGCGGACTTCTGACAAGGCGATTCCGCTTGAAAATGTCTACGCCATTCTACCTGGCTCCGATCCCAAGCTGGCGAAGACCATTTTCATTGTGTCGGGACATTTTGATTCGCGGCCTTCGAACGTAATGGATCCGGAAGCGGACGCTCCGGGAGCGGATGACGATGGTTCAGGGGTGGCGGTAAGCGTGGAGTGCGCGCGGCTACTGAGCAAGGCCGGAGCCAACGGGCGCGGAACATACCGTGCGTCGTTATTGTTCGTCGCGGTTTCCGGGGAAGAACAGGGGCTACTCGGGAGCACGCACCTCGTGGACTGGGCGAAGCAGCAGGGTTACACCGTGGGCGGAATGCTCGACGATGACATCGTGGGTGCGGATCCGGCGGCGGGCGCGCCGCATCGCGTGCGGCTTTTTTCCGGCAACGGCGAAATTGACGATGCGGATTCGCCTTCGCGGGAACTCGCGCGGGCGGTCGAAGAGATCGACGGGCAAGCGGCGATTCGCATGATCTTCCGCGTTGACCGCTACGGCCGCGGCGGCGATCACTATCCTTTCTACAAAGCGGGGCTTCCAGCGGTGCGCTTCACGGAGCCGCTCGAGGACTACAATCACCAGCACCAAACGCCGCGCACCGAAAACGGAATCGAGTACGGGGACTTTGAGAAATATCTCAACTTTACCTTTATGGGTGACGTGGCGCGGGACAATGCGGAAGCGCTGCGGCAACTGGCGCTGGCTCCGGCGCCGCCTGCGAATGCGAAACTAACCGGAGCGGTCACGCCAGACGCGAAAGTATCCTGGGCCGCCGAAGAGGATGCCGAGCGCGCGGGATTCGAAATCCTGTGGCGCGAAACCAGCGCGCCGCGCTGGACGGTGTATGACTTCGCCGCTTCGCCCGGTGAAACGGTCTTGAAAGGAGTTTCCACGGACAATCACTTTTTTGCTGTGCGTTCGGTTGGCAAAAATGGTGCTCGCTCGATCGCCGTGCCCACGGAAATAGAGCGCCGGCCACCGCCTCAGCCAACGCCAGGTAAACAATGATCCGTTACGCGTGAGAAGAGAGTATTGGCGCGCGGTGGCAACAGGACGGGATTGTCTCCAACGGCAAGCAGACCGTGCCACCGCAATGGAAAACGGCTGACAGCTTCTGGTGTCAGCCGTTCCTGTTCGTTGGCGAAAGAATCACTGCGAATTACCGATGTCCGCCGCCGCGGGATTCACCGCCGCTGTGGCCGTGAGATCCTTCGCTACCGTGAGCGCCATGGTTGCCACTTCCGCCGGAGCCGCGTCCACTTCCGCCACTGCGACCGTTTCCGCTAGACCCGGAGTAAGCATTGTTGCGGCCGGAGTTCCCGTTGGCGCGCCCATAGTTGCCGTCGTTGCGGCCGGAATACGCGTTGCCACGTCCGTAGTTGGCATTGCCACGCCCGTAGTTGCGGCCGTTGTCATAGCCCTGGTTGTATCCGCGTCCGCGTCCGGAGTAGCCGTATCCACCACGACCATAGTAGCCGTGGTACCACGGGCCAGCGCCGATAAAGACGCCGCTGACGAAATAGTCAGGACCGTAGAAACCGTACGGTGCGCATGCGTAAGGGTAGTAGCTGTAGTATCCGTAGGAGCAAACGGGCGCTACGCCAGCGTATCCGTAGTCCGGGCCGACTCCGATGCCGACGGAAACTTGAGCCTGGGAGTAGCTTGCGGTAAATAAGAGAATGCCAAGTAAAGCGAGGTATTTTAGATAGCGCATTTTAGACCTTTCGTCAGATCCGGAAGACGTGTTCTAAACCTAACGGGATCTGAAAGGCCTACTGGTGCTTCAGGTTAGTCTGAAGCGCCCCCTGTACTCGATTAAACCCCGGCGCTCGGAAACAGTTGCAGGTCTTCCCCGCGCCGACGTAAGTCCTATCGGTGGCGCAGGTTGGCGGCCTGGTGACTGTCGGCGTTCTAATGCTGCGGGGCCGCAACGGCCTGGGCGAACGTGATGAAGTGCCCGCCAGGGTCCTGAACGGCGAATTCCTTCATGCCGTAAAAGGCGGTGCGCTCGGGCATGACTTTCTTGACGTCCTTCATCGCGGCGAGAACAGCGTCTAGATTGTCCACCTCCATATACAAATAAGTGGGGCCTTTGCGGGCCTCGGCGGACATCGCGGGCGGGGCGTCTTTTTCCACGCTGGCGTAGGTCTGGTACATCACTTCCGCCGGGCCTTTGTGGAACGCGACAAATCCCAGTTTGTTGCCGTCGGGAACTTCGATGGTTTTGGTAAAGCCAAGGCGCTCGACCCAGAAGGGCACGAGGGGTTCGATTTCCTTGACGAGCAGGACCGGGGTGATGCGCTTGACGTTCATGGATTTGATCTCCTGTAAGGAATTGGATTGCAGAAACGGGAAACCGAAAAGCAGTGCGAGAGCGGCGAAGGAAAGCGTGAAAGCGCGCATGGGGAAAATTCTCCTTGACGAAGTCACTAGTCTTGTTTAGACTAGATAGGATAGAAAGCGAAAGGAAGCAAGTCAAGGAGATTCTTATGGCCAAGAACACCCGGCAGTTGGCAGACTTGATTTCGATTGGGCCGGCGATGCTGCGGGACTTTGAGATGCTAGGGATTCACAACGTAGGGCAGCTGGCGCGGCAGAATCCGCAGCGGATGTACGAACGGCTGGGCCGTCTCGTCGGCCAGCGGCAGGACCCGTGCGTACTCGATACGTTTTGCGCGGCCGTGGCGCAGGCGCGCAATCCGCGGCTGCCGGCGGAACAATGTCAATGGTGGTATTGGAGCAGGAAGCGTAAGACGGGAAGGAAATGAAAAGAAAGACGAATGTAGAGACGCAGAGTACGCTGAGGAGCACGGAGGCATCGAAGCGAAATGTGCAGGCGCGCAGACCATTGACGCTGACGACGCCGGATCTGGTGTTGCTCAGCTTGCTGGCTGAGCGGGCCATGCACGGATATCAGGCAAATCTGGAGCTGGAGCGGCGCGAGATTCGCGACTGGGCGAACTTATCGCGGCCTCAGGTGTATTACTCGCTCGAAAAACTGGCGCGGGCAGGGCTGACTCGGCGGTTCGAATCGGGCGAACCGGCTGCGGGACCGGAGCGCAGCACGTTTGAAACGACGGCCAAGGGTCGCGCGGCGCTGGCACGCGCGCTGGCACGCGAAGAGTGGACGACTGAGAGGGACCGGCCGGCGTTTTTGACGTGGCTGGGGCTTTCCTGGCAGGCTACGCCGGAGACGGTGCGGCAACAATTGCGGCGAAGAGGAGAGTTCCTCGAACGGGAGGTCGCCCGCGAGAAAGAAACGCTCGATTCGGTTCTCAAAGAAGTGGGGCATCCGCATCATGAAGCGGTATGGATGGTGAGCTTGATGATCGAACAGTTCGAAACGGAATTGAAGTGGCTGAAGCGCGTTGGGCAGCAGATGAAGTGGAGAGCGCCCGCGAAAAATCCGGAGTACGCGGGCGAGAAGGACAAACGATGAGGGGAACGCGGAATGCGCAGCGCGATTCGTAAGAAGGAGAGCATGGTGAGGAAAGCGAGGATTGCAGAATTGGTTTTGGCGGGCCTCCTAGGAGCCGCGATGTGTAGCCCGTGGACCATGGCACAAGAAAAACGACCAATGGCGCGAGAGGTGGTTGCAGCGATTCAGGAACACGTTGGCGTGCCGTGGAATGCGGACACTGTGGATACGTTCAAGGCGGGAAATCCGGATACTCGCGTGAAGGGAGTTGCCGTGACGATGATGGCGACGCTCGACGTGCTGCAGCGGGCGGCGGCGAACGGGCTAAACCTGATCATCACCCACGAGCCGACGTTCTACAATCACCTCGACCTGCCGCAAGGGATGGAGGAAAGCGACGCGGTGTGGAAGGAGAAGCGCGCGTTTATCGAGAAAAACGGCCTGGTGATCTGGAGATTCCACGATCACTGGCATCGGAGAAACCCGGATGGAATTCTTACAGGAATGGTGAAGGCGCTGGGATGGGAAAAATATCAAAGCGCAGAGAACGCGCACCTTTTCACGGTGCCGGAAATCACGCTCGAGAAACTGGCGGCGGAGGTGGCAAACCGATTGGCGACGCCGGTGCTGCGCGCGGTGGGAAATCCAGAGATGAAGGTGACGAAGCTGGCGCTAAGCCCGGGGGCGGCTGGATTCGAACGAGAAACGCATGCGTTGGAACTGGAAAACGTCGAAGTGTTGCTGGTGGGCGAAACGCGCGAATGGGAAACGGTGGAGTACGCGGCGGACGCAGTGACAGAAGGAAAGAGGAAGGCGCTGATGGTGATCGGGCACGTGCCGTCCGAGCAAGCCGGGATGGAAGAGTGCGCGAAGTGGTTGAAAACGTTTGTGAAGGATGTTCCGATCGAATTTGTGGCCACGAAGCAGCCGTTCTGGACGCCGGCGGAGCGAAGCACGCGGCACTGAATGCCGCCTGACGCAGATGGTGTGCTAGGTAAGACCGAGAGAGCCCGAGTAGGTAACGCGAGGCTTGCCGGATTCGCCGCGCTCGACGCGGCCGATGCGAAAGTATTTTTCACGCCGCTTCTTGAGGTCGGCTTCCACGAGTTTCACGTTCTGCGGCGGAACGACGAGGATCATTCCCACCCCCATATTGAACGATTGCAGCAACTCGTCGGTATCAATCGCTCCGAGCTTCGCCAAATACTTGAAAATCGCCGGCACGGGCCAGGATGCCAGATCAATCTCCGCCTTCACCCCGTTGGGAAGCACACGCGGCAGATTCCCCGGAATGCCGCCGCCGGTGATGTGCGCCATGGCGGAGACCCAGCCGCGCGCCAGGATGTTTTTCAAGGCAGGGGCATAACACAAGTGCGGTTTCAAAAGCTCCGCGCCGATTTTGTTTCCGACCTCGGCCACGTAGGTGTCCGGCTTCAGCTTTGCGACTTCGAAAACAAGTTTCCGCGCGAGCGAATAGCCATTGGTGTGCAAGCCCGCGGACGGCAAAGCGATTAGCGCGTCTCCCGCGCTGACGTTTTTTCCGGTCAAAAGTTTTTTGCGCTCGACGGCGCCCACGATGAAGCCGGCTAGATCATATTCGCCGGGGGGATAAAACCCTGGCATTTCCGCGGTCTCGCCACCGATGAGGGCGCAGCCCGCTTTGCGGCAGGAGCGGCTCATGCCTTCGACGAGCTGCTCGACAACGTCCGGCTCGAGCTTGCCCATCGCCAGGTAATCGAGGAAAAACAGCGGCTCGGCGCCCTGCACAAGAATATCGTTGATGCAATGATTGACGAGGTCGCCGCCGACGGTGGCGTGGATGCCCATGGCCATGGCGATTTTAAGTTTTGTGCCGACGCCGTCCGCGCTCGAGACGAGCACGGGCTCTTTCCACTTTTTGCGGTCCAGAGCAAACAGCCCGCCGAAGCCTCCAATGCCGCTGAGCACTCCGGGAGTAAACGTGTGGCTGGCGTGGTGGCGGATTCTTTGCTTGGCGTCGTCCGCGACGGCGATATTCACTCCAGCATCGGCATATTTCATGAGAGACCCGTTTGTTCCCGCATCTGGCGATGGCGAAGCGTGACGCCCGCCATTCGGACTGAGGATTTCATTCGAACGCTGCGGTGGGTCGCGGCGTTTCCGGCAAACCTTTGCTCTCAGCGAAACAATCTAACTAAAATGTCCGGAAGATCCGCTTCCAGCGCACGACTCCAGGATGCAGCAACGCGTTCGCGTAAGCGAAGAAGCGCTCACGAATCTGCCCCGGCTCCCAGGCCTCCGGCGAAACGTCCAGCGACATGTAGATCATCACCGGCGTGCCGATAATGTCTTTGCGCGGAACGGGGCCCCAAAAGCGGCTGTCGTAAGAATTCCCGCGATTGTCTCCCATGACGAAATACGAATCGGGAGGAACCTTGAACGGCGTTTTCAATTCGTAAGGCTCGCTCGGACCAGTCGTATATTTTTCGACGAGCTTCTGCCCGTTCACCCACACAGCGCCGTCATGAATGTCCACGGTGTCGCCCGGAAGACCGATGACGCGCTTCACATAGTCTGGCGTATCCGGCGCAAACGGCGGCTTGAAGATGATCACTTGCTGGCGCTTGGGATTGCGCCACAGCGGCACATGCCAATTCGTGAAGGGCACGCCGGCGTCGTAGCCGATGCGGCTCATGATCAGGTGATCGCCGATAAGCAGGGTGTTCTCCATGGAGCCCGAGGGAATCACGCGCGCCTGGCCGATGGTGCCGTTGATGAGCAAAAACGCGAGGCCCACCCAGAACCATGCGATGATCTCGCGCTGAATCTTGGTCTTCACCGGCAGGTCGGCTTCTTCTTGTTTTGTCTTTTTGTCAGCTTTCATGTTCCACCACCACCGGCCGCTCTGCGGACGCGGATTCACCGACGTTACCTTGATTGGATTCGTGTGACTTGCCATTGGATGCGCTTTCGCGAACCTCCAGTTGAACCAAATCCGTGGGATAAACACCCGTATAACAAGACGTACAGAACTTGCTTTCGGTATCGCCGACGGCGCGGCGCAGTGCCGGAAGCGATACGTAGCCGAGCGAATCGGCGCCGAGGAACTTGCAGATTTCTGCGGGGCTGTTGGACGAGGCGATCAACTCCTCGCGCGTGGGCGTGTCCACGCCGTAGTAGCAGGGCGAAATCGTCGGCGGGCAACTGATGCGCACGTGAACTTCCTTGGCGCCGGCTTCGCGGACCATGCGAACGATTTTGCGGCTGGTGGTGCCGCGGACGATGGAATCATCCACGAGAATGACGCGCTTGCCTTCGATCAGCCCGCGAATGGGATTCAGTTTGAGCTTCACGCCAAAATTGCGAATCGCTTGCGAAGGCTCGATGAACGTGCGGCCGATGTAGTGATTGCGAATCAAGCCCATACGGAACGGAATTTTGGATTCGAGCGCGTAGCCCACGGCGGCGGGCACGCCGGAATCGGGCACGGGCACGACGATGTCGGCATCCACGGGATGCTCTCTGGCGAGCAGGCGGCCCAGCTCTTCGCGGCTCTCGTTCACCGAGCGGCCGAAAATGATGCTGTCCGGCCGGGAAAAATAAACATGCTCGAAAATGCATTGCTGGAGCGGCTTCTCCGGCGCGAAGCGGATGGACTCGATGCCCATCTTTGAGATGCGCACCATTTCGCCGGGTTCGATCTCGCGGAGGTATTGCGCGTTGAGGAGATCGAAAGCACAGGTTTCCGAAGCCACCAGCCAGGAATCGAAGCCCCCGGGCGTGGTCAGTTTTCCAAGGACCAGCGGGCGGAAGCCGCGGGGATCCCGCGCCGCGTAGAGTTCATCCTGCGTGAGAACGAGAAGCGAGTAGGCGCCTTCGACTTGATTGAGGGCGTCGCCCAGAGCGCCGGAAAGATTGCGGGCTTGCGAGCGCGCGATCAGGTGAACGATGACTTCGGTGTCGCTGTTGGTTTGAAAAATGGATCCGCGATGCTCGAGCTTGCGGCGCCACTCGGCAGCGTTGGTCAGGTTGCCGTTGTGGCCGAGCGCGACTTTACCCTTGTTGCAGTCAATCATGATGGGTTGCGCGTTCAGAAGCGCTTTGTCGCCCGCTGTAGAGTAACGCGTGTGGCCAATCGCGAGGCTGCCGGGAAGTTGCGCGAGCACGTTGGGTTGAAAAATTTCTTCGACCTCGCCCATCGCGCGATGTAGGTGGAGCTCGTTGCCATCACTAGAAACGATGCCCGCGGATTCCTGCCCGCGATGCTGCAACGCGTATAGACCGAGATACGCAAGGTTCGACGCTTCGGGATGTCCGAACACGCCGAAGACACCACACTCGTCGTGGAAATGATCGTCGGCGAAAGCGAGCTTTGTTGTCATTGAACTTTCAGAGCACGCTGAAGCGAATTGGCCCAGGCGTCGCGGAGCGCTTCAACGGAACTGTCGATCACCGCGCGCCCCCGATCTACGATGCGGAATGAACCGTCGCGGGTGACCTGGCCGAGCTCGTGCGCCGCCACTTGGTATTGTCTCGCAGTATCGAGAACGCGGGCAAGCGCAGTCGGCTTCACGGAGACTACTGCGCGAGCGCCGCGTTCGCCGAAGAGGACGTGCTCGGCGGGTGCGTCGCCGCTGAGTTTGATGCTCGCGCTCAGAGAGGTGCCGTTCGTGTCGGGAGAAGAAGCACCGGTCTGAAGACCGGCCGCTGCGGAGGCGAAGCAGGATTCGGCGAGGGTGACGGCGAGGCCGCCGTCGGAAATGTCGTGGGCGGATTGCACGGCGCCTTCGGCAGCGAGGGCGACGAGGCAATCGATCAGCCGTTTTTCGGCGCCTAGTTCGATGGCCGGTGGTTCGCCGGCGACGATCCCGGCGATGGTTTTGGAGTATTCGCTGCAGGAAAATTCGCGGGCGAACGCGGACGACTGCTTGCCTGGTAGTGGCGAAGCTGGCTGCGCCGCCACCGAGGAATTCGATCCATCGACCAAAAGGATGATGTCGCCATCTTCGCGGAACGCGATTTTCAGGAGGCGCGAGGCGTCGTCAAGAATGCCAAGAACACCGATGACCGGCGTCGGGTAAATCGATTTGCCGAGAGTTTCATTGTAGAAGCTGACGTTGCCGCCGGTGATAGGCGTGCCGAGAGCAGTGCAGGCTTCGCCGAGGCCATCAACGGCCTGCGAAAACTGCCACATTACTTCCGGTTTCTCCGGGCTGCCGAAATTCAGGCAATTCGTGGCGGCAATGGGGCGCGCGCCACTGGCCGCAACATTGCGGGCGGCTTCGGCCACCGCGTGCATGGCGCCAACACGTGGATTCAAGTAGCACCAGCGGCCATTGCCGTCCGTGGAGAGCGCGAGCGCGCGCTTCACCGCGCCGGTCTTCGGATCCTTGATCCGCACGACGGCCGCATCGCTCGCGCCGGGTCCAGCCAACGTGTTCGTTCTCACCGAAGTGTCGTACTGCTCGGTAATCCAGCGTTTGGAGGCGATCGCCGGCGCCGCAAGCAGTTTCTTGAGATTCTCCGTGAGGTTCATGCCTTCCGGCGAAAAGGCAAACCAATCTTTTTCGGTTTCGATGCGCGGCGCAGGCGCAGCAATCGGCCGATGGTAGACCGGCCCTTCTTCCGCTAGCGGATGCGCGGGAATTTCCGCGGCCACTCGGCCATTATTATGGATCCGCGCGATGCCCCCTTCGGTCACCGTGCCAACGACCACGGCATCGAGGCCCCACTTCTTGAAAACGGAGAGGACTTCATGCTCGCGGCCTTTTTCGGCGACGAGCAGCATGCGCTCTTGCGATTCACTGAGCATGATTTCGTATGGTGTCATTCCCGTTTCGCGCTGAGGAACTTTGCCGAGATCGATTTCAATGCCGGTGCCGCCGCGCGAAGCCATTTCCATCGTCGAGCAAGTGAGCCCGGCGGCGCCCATGTCCTGAATCGCGACAACCGCGCCGGTCTGCATGGCTTCGAGGCACGCTTCGAGCAGCAATTTTTCCATGAAGGGATCGCCAACCTGCACATTTGGGCGCTTTTGCTGGGATTCCTCTGTGAATTCCGCGGAAGCGAGCAGCGACGCGCCGTGAATCCCGTCGCGCCCGGTTTTCGCGCCGACGTAAATCACGGGATTGCCAATGCCTTTTGCCTTGGCCAGAAAGATTTCTTCTTTTTTGGCGATGCCGAGAGCGAGTGCATTGACCAGCGGATTCTGCGAATAGCACGACTCGAACGCAACTTCGCCGCCGACCGTGGGAACGCCAAAGCAGTTTCCGTAGCTCCCAACGCCGCGAATAACGCCATCGAGGATGCGGCGATTCTTCGCAGCTTCTTCCGCACTCGTGTGTTTGCCAGGCGTAATTTCGCCGAAGCGGAGGGAATCGAGAACCGCGATGGGCCGCGCTCCCATGGTGAAAATATCGCGCAGGATGCCGCCGACACCGGTGGTCGCCCCCTGGAAAGGCTCGACGTAACTCGGATGATTGTGTGATTCGATCTTGAACGCCGCGACAAGGCCGTCGCCGATGTCCACGACACCTGCGTTTTCTCCCGGACCTTGCACGACGAGCTTGCCGCGCGTGGGCAAGCGCTTCAGATGGACTTTGCTCGACTTGTAGGAGCAGTGCTCGCTCCACATCACGCTGAAAATGCCAAGCTCGGTGATGTTCGGATCGCGCCCGAGGATTTGCTGAATGCGCACGTATTCCTCGCGCGTTACGCCGTGTTCCGCGGCAATTTCCGGCGTTACCTTGATTTCGGTAATTGCTGTCGCCATCAAGCCGTGGCCTTGGCGGCGCCGACGAGCGCCTCCACCATCGAGCGCAAAATCACCAGGCCATCGGAGGAGCCGAGGGCCGCTTCGACGGCGCGTTCGGGATGCGGCATCAGCCCGGAAACGTTGCGCTCGCGATTGCAGATTCCCGCAATGTTGTGGACCGCGCCGTTGGGATTGCCGGCGTTGTCGTCTGAGCCGTCGGGCGTGGTGTAACGGAAAATAACCTGGCGATTCTTTTCGAGCTCCGCGAGGGTCGCTTCGTCGCAATTGTAACTGCCGTCGGAATGCGCGATGGGAAGCTTGAGGATCTGGCCCTTCTGTGCAGCGTTGGTGAACGGCGTGTCCGTCTGCTCGACGCGGATGTGCACATGGCGGCAGATAAAGCGCAGGCCGCTGTTGCGCATCATCGCGCCTGGAAGCAGGCCCGCTTCGCAAAGAATCTGGAAACCGTTGCAAACGCCCAGGACCATCCCGCCACGTTTCGCGAATTTCTCAAGCGACTTCATCACCGGCGAAAACCGCGCGATCGCACCGGTCCGCAGATAGTCCCCGTAGGAAAATCCGCCGGGCAGGATAATGGCATCGCAGTTCGCGAGATTTTCGGACTGGTGCCAGATGAACTCGACCGGTTTGTGCAGGACATTGCCGATGGCGTAAAACGCGTCGTGGTCGCAATTGGATCCGGGAAAAACTACGACTCCAAATTTCATGCGGTGACAGCTCCCTGTTGCGTTGCGGGAACTCTCATTTTAGCACACGCGCGCCTTCCGCAGAGTTTTCTAGTTTACGCAGTCAAGTTCGCTGCAGCTCAAGCCTCTTTCAGACTGTGATCCATCGAAAAACAAGCGAAACCCGAAATACCCAGGATTCGAAAGCCCAAGACGTCTCGATAATATTCCGCGGCCGCCACCACGTCCGGGACAATAAATACCGGCGAGATGGTGGTAAGCCGCACTTCTCGTTTGGCGCTTGCCTCCGCCATGACAAACCCTTCGCGGCGATCAGAGCGAGCGGCCCGCGGGCCCCGAAGCAGGCGGCGCGGGCGCGTCCAAAGCCGATTTGGGCAAAGCGTGCACCGCGCTATCGAGGCCTAGGAGGTTTACCAGGCTGGCGTTGGAAGGCACGATGTATTTCGTGTTTTGCGCGAGAGTATCATTGCGCCCATCGCCAGCTCGATGATCACGCAGATGACGCCGCCGATCACCAGCAGCCAATTCACCCAATTGCCCACGGAGAGGCTCCTTCCGCTTTACGTACCGCGGACGATAGCATCCAAGTTTGCCCGATTCAATGATTCGTGGAGGGAATGCGCGGCGCCTCGTTCCAATGGCGTGCTGGTTTGAAAAACGCTACTTCCTCTTCTTTGCCGCTTTGCGACGTTTCGATTTTTTCTTGGTCTTTTTGGGTTGCCCGGCGGCCGCCAGTTCACGCCGCTTTTTGGAGGCCCAGCCGGATTTGTTGACTTGACGGCCACGCCCGATGCCGAGCCCGTCGGCAGGGACATTGTCCGTAATCACGGAACCCGCCGCAACATACGCCCCATCGCCAATGCGCACGGGAGCGACGAGAACCGAATCGCTGCCGATGAACACTCCTCTGCCGATACTGGTCGGGTGTTTGTGGAAGCCATCGTAGTTGCAGATGATCGTTCCCGCTCCGATGTTGGTTTTCGGCCCCACCTTGGCGTCGCCTAAATAAGTCAGGTGCGGCACTTTTGTGCCTTCTCCGATGACGGCCTTTTTTGTTTCCACAAAGTTTCCGAGCCGTGCGCCGGTTTTCAGGCGCGTCCCAGGGCGCAAACGTGCAAAGGGACCAATGGTCACGCGGTTCTCCAGGCGGCTCTCCACGACCACGCAATACGGCTCGACGGTTACGTCATCACCTAGAATGGCATCGGTGAGAACACTCCCGGTGCGAATGGTGCAGCGCGCTCCCAACTTCGTCTTGCCGAGCAACTGCGCGCCGGGTTCGACGATGGTGTCTTCCCCTGCGGTCACATCGGGGTCAATCAAGACAGTTTCTGGCAATTGAATGGTCACGCCCGCGTCCATCAGAGCGCTGCGCTTCCACTCGCGAAAGACGCGGTCCACTTCCGCAAGATCAGCGCGCGTATTGCACCCGAGCACTTCGCGCGAATCGCCGGCAACGTGAGCCAGCACGGTATCGCCCTTGGCGTTCATCACGGAGATTGCATCGGTCAGGTATAGCTCGCGGTGCTTGTTATTGGGTTTCACATGAGTCAGCGCGGGCCAAAGTTTCTCGAGCGTGAAGCAATAAATCGCCGAATTGATTTCGTTGATTTCGCGCTGCGCGTCGTTGAGCTGCGACTCCTCGACAATGGCCGACACGGTGGTTTCCGTCTTTCGCAGGATCCGCCCATAGCCAGAAGGGTCGGCGAGCACTGCGGTCAAGATGGTCGCGGCCGCATTTCCCCCGCGATGCGCCGCGATGAGCGCCTTCAAGGTATCGGTGCGCACCAGTGGAGCATCGCCGGGGAGCACGACGGCAAATTTCGCCCGCCCCAGCGCGCGTTTGGCCACTTGCATGGCGTGCCCGGTGCCATTTTGTGGTTGCTGGAGTACCGCGGTCGCCCCGAGTGGCTCGACCACCTCGGTCACCTGCTCTGCCTGGTGGCCCACCACAACGACCGTCTCTCTGGCCTTCAGCGGCACACCGGCGCGCACTACGTGCTCGATGAGCGTGCGCCCGCCGGCGCGGTGCAGCACTTTCGCAAGGCTCGACTTCAAGCGGGTGCCTTTTCCCGCCGCGAGGACCACGATGGCTAGATCATTGTTGGACATGGTTTTCAGCCCATTCTGCGGGAGCAGCGCTCATTTCGCAATCCAGGGATGCGTTCGACGCGGCGAATACCTAATCGGCGGCGGGAGCTGGGGAAAGTACTCGAAGGTAGGACTCTCTTTCGGAGCAGGCAGTCTCCTCGGTCGTGATGGTCCAAAGGGACGGATCGGCCAAAAGGCGGCTGACGAGTTGGGTATGAAGGGCGTGCCCGGCTTTGTGTGCCTCCACCCGCGCCAAAAGGGGAAGCCCTGCCAGCGCCAAGTCACCGATGAGGTCCAAGGCCTTATGCCGGCCAAATTCGTCCGGGAACCGCAAGGGGCCGTTCATAACGCCGTCGTTGGTGAGAACAATAGCGTTCTCCAACGATCCGCCACGGATGAGGCCCATAGCCTTCAGGGGCTCAATGTCGCGCTCAAAACAGAAGGTGCGGGCTCGCGCCAGCAAGTGCCGGAAGGTTTCCGGGCCAACCACCATCTCCACTTCCTGCTGTCCGACCAGTGGATGCGGAAAGTCCACATAACAGCACACCCGGAACTCCTCGGCAGGATAAATCCCGATTCGGCGGTCGCCTTCGACGACTTCCAGCGCCTTCACCACCTTAAGGTAGCGCCGCTTCCGGCGCAGTTTGCGAATGCCGCACTTTTCCAGCATCTGCATGAACGGCTCTGCCGAGCCGTCCAGAATCGGCACCTCGATCGAATCGATGTCGATATAAATGTTGTCGATTCCACAGGAATAGATGGCAGCCAACAAATGCTCTGTCGTAGACAGCAAAACGCCCTGTTTCATCAGGCTCGTCGCGTAGCTGACGCGCGCGACGTTATGGCCCTGCGCCTCGATGTGGAAGTTATCGAGGTCCACCCGGCGAAAGACGATGCCTGTCTCTGCCGGCGCGGGCATCAGGCGGACGTGCCCGTACACACCAGTGTGCAGACCTACACCCTCTGCGCGTGCTTCCCTAGCGATAGATGTCTGGAACATGCCCCGCTTCATAATAGCATGTTGCATGCCAGCCCCTGTCAAGCTTGTTCTTTACTTTCAACCACTTAGGAGCCACAACTGGTTACTATGAGCGGACGGTGTGGTAATTGCACAACATTTTGCCCTTTGTACGTGTCTCTTTCCTGAATTGAAACTTTACGGCAACACTTCTCAGACTTCCTTTTTCATTCCTAACGCGTCCCACTCCTATGCAGTGCTATAATCAACTTCGTTGTTTTATAGGATGGGTGAGGAATGAGTCGAGCGGCCCGCATCGCGGTTTTCTCCATATCAGTAGCGATCTTCTGTTACGCAGGTTTGGGACACGTCCTGGGCCGCACGCCGGATGACAAGGCCTACAAGTCGCTCACCGTCTACGGCGAAGTCCTGCAAAAAATCCAGCAGGATTATGTCGACGATCCGAACATGCGCACCGTGACGGCGGGATCGCTCCACGGGCTGATGGAATCGCTCGACGCGCAATCCAGCTACCTCACTCCGCGCGAGTACGAAGAGTACAAAAAGAAGATGCAGAATCCCGGGACCGGTGAAACCGGCCTGACGCTCAGCAAGCGCTACGGCTACGTCATCGTGCTTTCGGTCCTCCCAGATAGCCCCGGCACCAAGGCCGGAATTCGCAGCGGCGATATTTTTGAGTCCATCGGCGGCTTCACAACGCGTGATATGTCCGTCGGTCAGGCCCTGAATCTTCTCAATGGCCAGCCCGGCACAGGCGTCAAGGTTGCCGTCATCCGGCGCGGCAAAGCCACTCCGGAAGATATCGACCTGGTTCGCGAGAAACTGACCACTCCGAAGATCATCGTGCAAAAAACGGATCCCGACATTCTCGTTCTGCGCTTCCCGTCGCTCGACGCTGGCCGCGCCGATGAAGTTCGCAACCGCCTTCTCGATGCCGAAAAGCAGGGCGTTCACAAGGTCGTTTTGGATCTCCGGGAATGCGGTCGCGGTCCGGTCTCGGAAGCCATTTCCATGGCCCGGCTATTCGTGCCTTCCGGCATGTTGACCACCTTGCGCGGTCAGACCGTCTCGACGCAAGTGTTTTCCGCGGAACCCAAGCAGGTTGTGTGGAGAGGCCCTGTGTCCGTGCTGATTGACGTCACCACCTCAGGTGCCGCGGAAGTCTTGGCCTCGTCTATCGCCGCCAACCACCGTGGAGACGTCGTTGGCGAACGGACGTTTGGCATGGCCTCCGAACAGAAACTCGTCACTTTGGATGATGGCTCGGCTCTGATTCTCACCGTGGCGAACTATTACAATCCTGGCGGGAAATCCATTCTGGAAGAGGGCGTCACGCCCACGGAAATTGTGCGCGCCGTTGCCGAAGACGATGCGGATACGGGGGACGAAGAAGTAGCGCCGGACACCAACATCCAGAAGGAACCGGGGCTTGGTCCGCGCCCGCTCACTCCGGAAGATCCGATCTTCCGCCGCGCGCTCGAGCTTCTGAAGACCCCTGCCAAAAAGGCCGCGTAGTATTCTGTGGTTGGCGCGGGCGTTTGCATAGGGACCAAATTTTCCATTTCATCGAATTCTAAAAAGCACCATTCCAGCCCTGGCCTCCTTGTCATTCTTTTGCTCATCAGCGTGAGCTCGGCAGGCTGCAAAAAAGCGGAACCACCGCGTGTCTCTCCTGCGAAAATTCACGCGATCACGCATGAACTAGCCGACGCAGCAAGATCGTCGGCGCCATCCGGTTCTGATATTCGTGCCGGGCTCGAGGCCTCCAGCGCTTCCCCGGACAGCACCGATCATCTCGACATCAACCTTTTTTCGAACGGGCCGGATTCCACAACGCGCTCTCAGATCGCGAAAATCCAGCAGTCTCTGGGTGCCGTGGCCACTCGCAACGGCCTCACCGAGCAGCCCTCCGAAAGCCGTGAAGGAATTCTCTTCTTCTACCTGAGAGCGGGCGTGCCGACGCATGCGATTCACATTCACATCGGCTCGAGGCTCTCGCAGCAAAGCGGAAGCCCGCCCGGTTCATCCTCGACACCTAGGCTCGCGATTATCCTCGACGATCTTGGCAGCGACAGCGCCGCCGCCGAAGCCATCTTTGCGTTTCCCTATCCGCTGACCATTTCCGTTCTGCCCCAACACGAGCATTCCGTCGAGATCGCCAGCGAGGCGCGCAGCCGCGGCTACCAGGTCCTCCTTCATCTCCCCATGCAATCCGTCGCGAACGAACGGCCCGAAGCGCAGGAGTTGCACGCGGGGATGTCTAGGGAGGCGGTGTCGAACTTAGTCGATCTATTCCTGCAAGAGGTCCCTGGCGCGGTGGGCGTCAACAATCATCAAGGTTCGCAAGCCACTTCCGATTCCGACCTCATGTCCGAGCTCATGCCTGTTCTGCGCGACCACCATCTCTTCTACGTGGACAGCCGCACGACCGCCGCTACCGTTGCCTACGACACGGCCCAGCGCGCCGGCGTTCCTTCGTCGTTCCGCAACGTTCCTTTTCTGGATGATGTCGCTGAAGTCTCCGCCGTCCGTAAACAACTCGAACTAGCCCTGCGTGGCGCTCGCGAAAAAGGCGAGGCCATCGCCATCGGCCACCCGCATCCGGCCACGCTCCGAGCCTTGCGCGAAGTCCTCCCGAAAGCACAGACCCAAGGAGTGCGGCTGGTCTTCGCTTCCGAGCTCGTCCACTGAGCCTTTGCCTTGTTTAGCTGGGAGCGGACTTGTTGTTTCTTGCGGGAAAAAGCAGATGAATGGCCAGCGCGGAAATCCCCATCGTAACAAAACTGAAAACGCTGCCTTCGGGGCCGACCGACCCTCCCGTCAGCCAATTGGCGCCATGCAACGATGCGTTCGAAAGATGCCCTTCGAAGACCACGCCGCTATTCGGCACCGAAAAGAGAAACGTCTCACCGAAATCGAAGCTGGCATGCCATCCCACCGCGAACCAAAGATTGCCGGTGCGCCGCAGCGCAAACGCAAAAACCAGCCCGATGGTTACCACGCTTGCCGCGCCCTCCCAATCTTCCCCCGGATTGTCCAGGTGCACCGCTCCGAACAGGCACGAGAGCAGAATCGCGGCCGGCCAGAAGCCAACGCCTTCGGCGAGCGTGAATAGCGTGTATCCGCGAAACAAAAATTCTTCGAACAGGCCCACCAAGATGAAAAAAATCGCCCAGAGACTCCCCCATTGCAATAGTTCTCGCCCAGATAGCGCAAGGCTGCCGAATGAATAGCCACCGAATGCGGAAACCAGCCCGATGAGCGCGGATATTTCAGCCAGTCCAAACAGGCAGCCCTGCCAAAACAATTTCCCGAAAGCGCCTTCGAGCGGCAATCCGTATGCGCCCGCGGACCGCCGCTCGAGCCGCGCCATGATCAGCGCCCCTCCAAAAACCACGAGGAAGCAGAACGCCTCGTCCGCAAACAAATAAACGGAAAACGAGAGGCTGTGTAGCGGCGGCACAAACTGAAAGAGCATGATTCCGACACCGAACCCGAGCCCCGCGACGAACAGCGCGTAAGCCAGGAGGCGCCAGCCTGCTCGCAGTCCTCCATCGTTCATAAAAATATTGGCTGGAAATCCTTCAGGAGGTGGAACGATCGACGGGGGCACGGAGGAAGGATCGTGGAATGGTTCAGAATCCAACAATCACCTCGAAAAGAGACAACCGCTGCACGCTTCTGTCAGACGGGCTCTGCGTTCCGCCGTAAGCGCGTGTCCGTTCAAACGTAGACACGCTTTACCCGTCGTAAGAGTCTCACAGAGAACATGCCCACGGGCGCGCCGTCGCGGAAAATGCTTTAAGAATAATCGAGTCTCAAAGTAGAAGCAGTTATGGCGCCAAATGGAAACAGTGTCGGCTGACACGGTTTATTGGGCCACGCGGATTTCGGCAGCGCCGAGTATCCGGCGGCTCCTCTTTTCCTGTACCAGCACGACGGCCTTCACGTTTTCGCGATTCCATTCCGGCTGCAGCGGGACGCTTACGTCTCCCGTAAACGAGGATTCGCCCGCATTCTTGGCCTCTCCGATCCGCCGCATCGTCCGCACCACCGCCGCGTGATGCAAATCTTCACCGGCATTTTCTCCGCGAGACACCGCGGAATGCAGCGCCGTCTCCGTCACCGCCAGCCACACTTCCGCCGTGTCGCCTCTCGTGTTTCGTGCCAATGGTCCGACCTTTACAGAGAAATTCGCATGGCCACTTCTCGGAGAGCTGCTCTGCGACAGGATCACCGCTGTTTTTTCTTCCCCGGCCGCCTGCTGGATCAGTTGCCGTGCTTTCCCCGCGTTGCTGCCGACCAATTCCGCCTGGCCATCAATCACCATCTGAGGCGTGTAAGGGTTGCCATTCCCCAGGGGACTGGCATAAACGTACTGCCGAGCGGTCCACTCTCGCGAAGAAAATGGATCCATCCAGCCGAGGTCGTTCCAGTAATCTACGTGCTCTTCCAGTGCTATGACTTCGGCGTTGGCCACGGGCTGCTGCTCCGACAATTTAGCCAAAAGTGCGTCCGCTGGAGGGCAGCTCGAACACCCTTCCGAAGTAAAAAGCTCGACGACAACCGGGGCTCGCATGCCCACCTGGGCGCTTAGCAGAGACTCGGGAGCATGGTGCGATGTCAGGGCGAATGCGCCAAGAACGAATGCCGCAAGCAGCAAGACCGTGATGGTGGTTCTCATGTTCAGCCGCCTATCCGAATAAGAGGCCCAACGTTCCCAAAAGTTACAAAGAATCGGCCCACAACGTACAAAGAAGAGTATGATAACCGCCGTGGAGGCTATAACCGGTTATCCTCCCCATGCCCTCGCCAAGCCTAACGAAAGCCTCGACTCTCCTCGGCGGACGCCTCGCTCTCAATTTCGTCAATGCCGCCGCGCGTTCCGAGCAGCTCCATTGGGAGGAACTCATCGCTTTCCTCCAGGCATCGCGCATTGTCTCCTCCGAGAGAGGCGCCCGCCTCCTCATCCTGCCCCAGAGTGACCCCCAGTCTGCGGAAGCGCTTCTCGATAAATCCCATCGGCTCCGAGAATCGCTTCAGCGCGTGTTCTCGGCCATGGTCCGAAAAGAGCGCATCGCCCGGGAATGGGTTGAACCGGTCAATGCCATCCTCCGCATCACCGAAGGCCACGACGAACTGCTGCAGCAAGCGCAATCCTGGCGCATCGAGTATATCGCTCGCGATGACAGCCTGGACTGGCTGCTCGCCGCCATCGCGCGTTCCGCCGCAGAGATCGTCGTCGAAGGCGCCAAGGCCCCTATTCGCCTCTGCGCCAACCCGCGATGCGGCCTTTTTTTCTACGACGCTTCGCGCACGCATCGCCGCCGTTGGTGTTCCATGGCCTCTTGCGGCAACCGCAGCAAAGTTGCCGCCTTCGCTCGCAAGCACGCCAACTCCCGCCACGCGCCGTAAGATAGAAGCGCGCTTCGGCTCGCCGTTATTTCAGATATTTCGGCGATTCCCCCTTGGACCATGGATCATAGCTGTGCGCAAACACCAGCCGGTCTCCCAGCGGTGGATGGGAATAAAGCCAGAAGGTGATGAACGCCGGCGGATTCGGGTCTGACAAGTCCAGCTCCCCAAGCACCTGAAATGCGTGTGCCGCGACTTCCGTCGAATTCGGAATCAGCCCATGAATCACTTCCAGTCCGTACACGTCGGCGGCGTGCTCCTCCATGCGGCTGACCCCGCTGATGATCGGCGAAGAAAAGAACAACAGCACATGCAGCAGCAGCAACAGCACCGCGAGCGAAGCCCAGTCTTCCGGGCCATAGATTTTCCACTCTCTCGCCCAATGATCAAGAGCCCAGTGCAAGCCGCGAAATATCAGATAGAGCGCCAGCAAAAGCCCCGCCGCACCCAACAGAAAGCCTTCCCAAACGTGTCCGAGAACGTAGTGTCCGAGCTCATGCCCAACGATAAACAAGGCTTCGTCCTTCGTGGTTTTTTGTATGGTCGTGTCCCATATGACGACGCGCTTGGAAGCGCCCAATCCAGTTACATACGCGTTGATCGCGTTGGTTTTCCGGCTCGCCAGCATCAGGAACATGCGCTCCGGAGGAATCGGCACGCCCGCGCGCTTCGTTAACGTTTCGATGGAGGCCACCAGGCCTGGATGCTCTTTGCGCAAAGGCTCGAAGGTATTGAACAACGGATCGATCACCATGGGAGTGATGACAATCAGCCCCAATTCGAATAACACCGCCGGCACCCACGCATACAGCCACCAGCGCCGCGGGCTGCGCCGCATCAACGCAAACAGAACCAGAACGACGGGAATCGCCAAAACCATCACCAAGAACTCTCCCTTCGCCCAGTCCCAGAACCACGAACCCCAGCTCTGGATCGACTGCTCGTAGCGCAGAGAAAGCGCGTGCCAGTACACGCTGATCGGCAGGTCCAGCACGTCAATCGTCAGGAACAGCAGTGGAACGAACACCACTCCTTGCACCCACTTTTTCTCGCTCACGTTTTCGGCGATGTCTCGAAACTTCGCCGCCACTCCCAACCACAGGAGCAGAAACAGGAAAAGTCCGCCAAGAAAATACGATACGAAGTACAGCGTGTAGTCCGCCCGCGAATACGCCACCGCCTTCTCGTAACGCTCCTGCGAAAGCGTGTATTGCTCGGTCGTGGTCTGCTCGGTGGTTTGGGATTGAGGAGCGGGACCTTGCTGCGCGGTCTTCTCCGGCGAAGAAGGTTCTGCCGAAGCCGGCTTCGGCTCCCTACCAGTCAACTGTGGGGCTGCCGCGAGCGAAACCTGAGAAAAACCCAGACTCCCGCAAACCAGGAAAAAGAAACAGCGAATGGAGGCCCGACGCCCCATGAGACTTCTTCGGATTTTTCTCATCGCCGGTCTCGACGCGCTGGGGGACACGTCTCGCGCGCCGCACGAGTATGTAGAACGATCGTTCGATCCGCAATATTCCATCTGCCTCTATTTGGACGAATGCCCATGTAAAACCGTTTCCGCCTAAGGAACGGTCGCCGGATGATGTGCCGTCTTCAAGCTGTAGTTGCGCACCGCCCCGGTCGTCGTCAAGCCAATATGCACAATCGAAGTCCATCGCTCCAACTTGTGGTGTCCGTAGCGATGAAATAAGTACGACGCGCCGATCGAAACGCCGGTGCCCGCGGCCTCGACCACGGCGAACGCCGCGTGATTGTCCACAAGATCGTTCGTAACCAGGAGTTCTTGGTCGCCCCGGCGCCTCAAATTCAAAGTCGAAAAATAATCCAGCGTGCGCGCCGCCCCGACTCCCGCAAACAGCCAGTCGTTCTCCTTGTCCCAAAAGCGGTGCTCGAACCTTGGCGCGATTCTCTCCGGTTTTACGGGAATCGCCGCCGCTTCGCCGTCCACGGACTCCGGCTTCGAGGGCGGCGTTTGCTGTGCGCCGGTCCCGGGCGCTCCGCAAAGGAGAAGAAGAAGAGACAACTCTGTGATCGCCCACTTCCAGGACTTTGTCATGTCTCGCTTTTTGACCCCGGTGTTTGCTTCTATCCGTTTTTCAGTATAATCGCAGGCGTACCATCCTGGGCTACTCTGCCCGCACAGGAGTCCCCCCATGCCGCGCTTCCCTCTGCTTCTCACTTCGCTTCTGGTGGCAATGGTTGCCATGGTCCTTGCCGCCCATGCCGGTCGCCCGTCGCCCGCGGAAACCAGCGCCGCAGTGCCGGTGCGCTCATTCGAATTCACCTATCAAGTCCACGTTCCCGCCAATCCGGATTCCGCCAGCTCCACGCATCTCTGGATTCCCCTGCCGCAAGCGGATGGTTACCAGGACATTCGCAGTCTGCACATTGACAGTCCCGTTGGCTACGCCCAAGGCCGCGATCCCGAATACGGAAACGCGTTCGCGGTGTTTACGCCCACGGCGCAGCAGGCCGCTGCCGGCTTTGATGTCAGCGTTCACTTCATTGCGGTCCGCCGCGAGCATAAAGTCTCCTTGGACACTGCTTTGCTCAAGTCGGTCTCCTCCTCCGCTTCCCGCGATCCCAACCTGCGCCGCTACCTCGAGCCAGACAAGCTCGTTCCCCTCAATGGCACCATCGCCGAGCTCGCCAAAGAGCACACCGCCGGCGACACCACCGAAATCCAAAAGGCTCGCCACATCTACGAGTATGTTGTCTCCACGATGCGCTACGACAAGTCCGGCGAAGGCTGGGGCCGCGGTGACGCCATCTGGGCGTGCACCTCGAAGCGGGGCAACTGCACCGACTTCCACTCCCTTTTCATCGGCATGGCGCGTTCGTCCGGCATTCCCGCTCGTTTCGAAATTGGCTTCCCCCTGCCCGAAGGCAAGACCGAAGGTGACATTCCCGGGTACCACTGCTGGGCTGAGTTTTATCTCGACGGCATCGGCTGGGTTCCCGTGGATGCTTCCGAAGCCTGGAAGAATCCGGCCAAGCACGACTATTTCTTCGGCACTCATGATACCAACCGCGTCTTTTTCACCTACGGCCGCGACATCCACCTTTCCGCGGACCAAAAGAGCGCTCCGCTGAACTATTTCATCTACCCTTACGCGGAAACGAACGGCCAGCCGGTCAAAAATTTGCAAACGCACTTCTCATTCCGCGATGTTTCGGCTGCGCCGCTTGCTGCGGTAAGCCGCTGAACACCTTCTGGCAGCGTCAGGCCCGTCCCAGGAGCGTATGACCTGTGCTACGCGTATTTTATTCTCTGCATTGGCTGATTCGCGCCGCTTCCCTGCGGGGGATTGTCATACGCCCCGCGGCGAGGTATGGTGAGAATTGCCCCAGCGGAGCCTTTCATGAGGAGTCGCACCATGTTGCGCTGCATCCGATTGCGCCTGGCCCTTCCGGCGGTTTTGTCCGCCTTGCTGCTTCCAGCGGCCGCCTTCCCGCAATCCCAGGATACTCAGTCCGTTGCCGAAGCCGCCCGCCGTGCCCGCGAGCAGAAAAAAACAGCGCCCAAGCCCGCAAGAGTCATTACCGAAGACGACGTAAAACCTGCTGCTCCCGACGCCGCATCGGCCCCGCCTACATCGGGGTTTCCCGCCTCCTCCTCCGGCGGCGCGCCCAATCCACCCGCTGTGGATGGCTCGAAGGATCCGAAAGATCAAAAAGATTCGCAGGAAGTGGCCCAGCTGAAGGAACAGCTCAAGCAAGTCCAGAGTGATCTCGATCTTATGCAGCGCGAATTGGCCCTGGCCCAGGACACCTACTTTTCCAATCCCGACTATGTGCACGACACCGCGGGAAAGGCGAAATTAGACGCCCAGAAGCAGCAGATTGGCGATAAACAGGAAGAAGTCGCGCGCCTGAAAGCCCGTATCCTGGAATTGCAGCTGCCGCCGGACACCGCCGCGACCCAGCCTCCTGCGCCCGCCGCTCCGCCCAAACCCTAGTTTTCCGGATTCTCTCCTACTTCGGTTCCAGCACCAGCGGCAGTCCATTCTTCGGATTGCCAATGATCACCACCTTGGCATTCGCACTCGCCGCCAGCTTTTCCGTGGCCTCGATGCCTTTCCATTCGAGCAATTGCGGGCTGATCCCCGCCGCCACGATCTTCTGAAAGTCAGCGATGCCCTGCGCCTCGATGCGCTTGCGTTCCGCTTCCTGCTTTTCCTTTTGCAGGATGAAGCTCATCCGCAGGGCATCCTGCTCGGCCTGCTGCTTCGCTTCGATCGAACTCTTCAGCATGGCCGGCAACTGCACGTCGCGCAGCAGCACGTTTTCGACGATCACGCCGCGCGGCGCCAGTTGCGATTTCAACTCATCCTGGATCTGCTGCTGCACCAGCTCGCGGGCGTTGGTATACAGCGCATTCGCCGAATGCGCCGACGTGGACGCGCGGATCGCCGCCCGCAGCGTCGGCTCCACGATCTTTTCCGCATAATCCGCGCCAACCGTCTGATACACCTGCGCCGCCATCGATTTGTCCAGCCGGAACAGGAGCGACGTGTCCAGCGCCAGGATCAATCCTTCATTCGAAGGCACGTTGGCGCTTTCCTTCACCGATTGCGTTTGCACCGAGAGCTTCTCCACCGACTTCAGCGGATTGATCATGTGAATGCCCTCGGGCAACACCTGTTGCGTCACGCGCCCAAACAGCGTCAGCACGCCCACGTTCCCCGTGGGAATGGACGTGATGCTCGCCAGCAGCGCGAAAAACAGCACGATCACGATCGCCAGCTGCAAAATTCTCTTCCCGGCACCGCTCAAATTCGGCATCTGCGGCATCCCTCCGCCACCCAAATCAAACTTCCCGGTATTCGCCATCTCTCTCTCCGTCTCGCGGCCTATCCACACGCGAATTGCGCCGCGGCACCGTCACTTCACTACTACGCAATCGGACACTTCGCTATTTCTTGATCCGCTGGAGCCTCTTGCCCCGCTCTTCTGGCTCATCAGGGCGAGTCGCGAATCAACGTTACCAGTCCCGATTCGCGTCTCCGCAACCATACCACAATCCCTGGTACTCTTTTCTCTTGACACCACCGCCCGCTCGCGCCACAATCCGCCCCATCGCTGGCACTGTTCCCGCGCGTCCCAGTCAAACGCTGTAGCCGCGGTCTTTAGGCTACGGCTCTCCATCCATCGGATCGCGCGGGGGTTTTCGCTGGCTAGGAGCTTGGTTTTTTTTTGAAAGTGGGATCGCCAAGCACGTGTTCGTTGTGCGGTTGCCCGGAAAATACCTGAGCTCGCGGCCTCGGAGGGAGATCACATGCAATACTTGCCCGGTTTTACCGTGCAGTGCATCAATCCGCTCTGCGAAGCCCGCGGCCAATGGATGCGCGCCGACATCACCGTGCCCACGCTCAACAACGGCCACTGCCCCTGCTGCGGCGACTTCCTCCGCAACGTCCCCCCGCCCCTCGGACCGCGCTTCCGCATGCGCCCCCGCTCCCTCACCGCGCGTCCGCCCCTCCGTCCCCGTCCTCGATAATAAAATCGTTTGACACGATCCCCACCTTCCCGCATAGCCGGGAACTTTTTCGCCAACGCCGGCCTCTATCTCTGTAGCGCTTCGCACCAGTGACCGCAGCCACAACGGCCCAGCGCCAAGAGGCATCCATGTCCGAACTCTCTCCGCGTCGTTCCTTGGCAAAACGCATCGTTCTTGTTGTCGGCGGACTCTTCGCATTCATTCTTGTTTTCGTCGTCGCCTGCCGCGTCGCCGTCCGCGAGCTTTTCTCCGGCATTGCTTCTTCGAGATCAAGCGCGCTTTCTTCCATCGGATGGAACCTCGGCAGCATGTGGTCCACCGGCCCAATGGATATGGCGATGCTCCAGAAAGGTGTTTCTGAACCGTGGATCGCCCGCAGCGCCGACCTCCGCGCTCGCTCCTCCGCCTTCGATCGTTCCCTTGCCGCGCTCCATCAAATCGTTTCCGCTCATCACGGCTATCTGGAAGATTTGCGAACGGAAAGCCGCTCCGGCTATGGCCGTGCCCTGGCGACAACCGTCTCCGTCCCTTCCAACGATTTCGACGCCACCCTGGCAGACCTCAAGACGCTCGGGCGCGTAGAAGGACTTTCCGAGGCAGGCGAAGATTTTGCCGTGAAACTCGCCACCGCGACGCGGCGTCTCTCCGCCGCGCAAACCAATCTCTCGCGCCTTCAAAAATTGCAGCGCGAGCGCAAAGGGGAGTTGCGCGACGCCGTCGCTCTCGAAAAAGACATTGCCCAGGCCCATGAGGCGGTCGACGATGCGGAGCGCCAGAATCAAGCGCTGGTCTCCACCGTCGCCCAGGCCCATATCCGCCTCACTTTGGTCGAGGATTACCGCGCCCCTCTCCAGGCGAATCTTGCGGGCTTCTTCCTTCAGCTTCGTAATTCCTTTGTGGATGGGGTGGGCGCCATCTTCACTTCTGCGGCTTTTGTTCTGGGCATACTGTTCGAATTCGGCCTGCCGCTCCTGTTCTGGCTGGCGCTACTTTTCTGGCCCTTGCGCACCGGGTGGAAGCGGTTTCACCGTGCGCCCGCCGCCGTCCCGTTAGCCCCGTGATCGGTCGTCACGACATCGAGCCCTGTTTTCGCTTCTGAAAAAAACAACGGCCGAAGCATTTCTGCCCCGGCCGTTGCTTCGTCTTCAGTTTGATCCTAGCCCTCGACGAGGCCCTTCTCGAGCATCTCCTCGTCGCTGAGCCACAGATCGGGGATGTTGGCTGAGCCGAGCCGAAGAATATCTTCCAGTGCCCCGCGCACTTCATTTAGATGAAAATCCACGCCGATCCGTTCCAGCAATTCGATCAGCGCCTGCGCGCCTTCCGCCAGCAACGGTTTCGGATGCCCTTCCAATCGCTGTGAACCGGAAGGGCCTTCGTGATTTAAGCGGTGATACGTCACGATGTAAATGGCGTTAGGTCCCGCACCATGCCGAACAACGTGCAGAAAGCCGTGCGTTTTGGGTTTTGCCGGGGCCAGCCGTGCTGCCACACCTGTGCCGGATGGGAGTGCGCTCATCGTATTTGTGTTCTCACCTCTCCTTGGCGCATCAGCTGCAGCCGCTCGTGCTGCCGCAGTTTTCGCACTTATAGCACGCGCCGTTCGGCACCATCAGCATGCCGCACTCGCTGCACGTTGGCGCACCTTCATGCGCGTTCGTCGGCAGTACGGAGGACGACGGTCCCGTAGGAAGCGCCGTGAGTGCCGCCAGAATCGCCGGCGCGGGAACAGCCGCGCCGGCATGCTCGACCGGAGCCCCGCCATTGAGCTTCAAATAGTCCGACGAGATGAACCGCCCGCCCAGCCACCGTGCGATGTAGTCCAGCACCGACGAAACAAATCGAATATTTGGATTCGCTGTAATGCCGGATGGTTCGAACCGCGTGTTCACCAGCTTGTCCACAAACACTTTCAGCGGCACGCCATATTGCAAGCCCAGCGAAATGGTCAGCGCCAGCCCGTCCATCACCCCGGAAAGCGTCGAGCCTTCCTTGGACATCTTGATGAAGATTTCGCCCGGTCGATTGTCCTCGTACATGCCGACGGTAATGTAGCCTTCGTGGCCGCCGACGCTGAACTTATGCGTCACCGACGCGCGCTCCACTGGCATCTTCTCGCGCACTGCTCGCGCAAAGAGTTCTCGTTGCATGTGTTCCACCACGGCCGCCGTTTCCGCCTGCTTTTCGTCCTTCTTCCCGCCCGCGTTCAACGGCTGCGAACGCTTCGAATTGTCGCGGTAGATGGCCACGGCCTTCAGCCCCACCTTCCACGATTCAATGTACGCGTTCATGATGTCTTCAATGGTCGATTCCTCGGGCATGTTGATGGTCTTTGAAATCGCGCCCGAAAGGAACGGCTGCGCCGCCGCCATCATCTTCACGTGCCCCGTCCAGGTGATCGACCGCCCGCCGCCCTGCGGCGCCAGCGAGCAATCAAACACCGGATAATCTTCCATCTTCAAGTACGGCGCGCCTTCGATCTTCCCGTTCTTGTCGATGTAGGAAACGATCTCGCTGCTCTGCTCCGGCGTATACCCCAGCTTCATCAGTGCCTGCGGCACGGTGTTGTTCACGATCTTGATGAGCCCGCCGCCCACCAGTTTCTTGTACTTCACCAGCGCCAGGTCCGGCTCGATGCCCGTGGTGTCGCAATCCATCATGAAACCGATCGTGCCCGTCGGCGCCAGCACCGTCACCTGCGAATTCTTGAACCCAAACTCTTCGCCGTGTTTCAGCGCCGTGTCCCACGATTCCTGCGCTCCCATGAACAATTCCGTTTGCACGTGCTCCGGCTTGATCCCGCGCAGCGCGTCGCGATGCATTCGAATCACGTCCAGCATCGGCTCGCGGTTCACTTCGTAGCCCGGGAACGGCCCCATGCGCTCCGCGATTCGCGAAGACTGTGCGTACGCTTCGCCGCACATCAGCGCCGTGATCGCGCCGGCCACGTCGCGCCCTTCCTCGGAATCGTACGGCAGCGCCATGGACATCAGCAGCGCGCCAAGATTCGCGTAGCCCAGCCCCAGCGGACGGAAGGTATGCGAATTCTCCGCGATCTTCGGCGTCGGATAGCTCGCGTTGTCCACCAGGATTTCCTGCGCCGTAATCGTCACGTCCACCGCATGCTTGAACGCCGGCACATCAAACTGTCCGCCGGCGTTCACGAACTTCATCAAGTTCAGCGAAGCCAGGTTGCACGCCGTGTCGTCCAGGAACATGTATTCCGAGCACGGATTCGAAGCATTGATCCGCGCCGTGTTCTTCGACGTGTGCCACCGATTGATCGTCGTGTCGTACTGCATCCCCGGATCGCCGCAGTGCCACGTCGAATCCGCAATCTTCATCATCAAGTCGCGCGCCCGCAGCTTTTCGTTGGGCTGCCCGTCAATGACGTTCTTCGTCCACCAATCCTTGTCCTCCACCACGGCGCGCATGAACTCGTCCGTCACGCGCACCGAGTGGTTCGCGTTCTGGAAAAAGATCGAGCTGTACGCGTCGCCGTCAATCGAGCTGTCGTAGCCCTGCTCGATCAGCACGTGCGCCTTGCGCTCTTCTTTCATCTTGCATTCGATGAACTCCACGATGTCCGGGTGATCGATGTTCAGGATCACCATCTTCGCCGCTCGCCGCGTCTTCCCGCCGCTTTTGATCACGCCCGCGAAAGCATCGAAGCCTTTCATGAAGCTCACCGGCCCGGAGGCAATCCCGCCGCCCGACAGCGTTTCCTTGCTTCCCCGCAGCGTCGAGAAGTTCGTTCCCGTCCCGGAGCCCCACTTGAACAGCATCCCTTCGGTCCGTGTTAGACCCATGATCGATTCCATGTTGTCGTGGACCGAATTGATAAAGCACGCCGAGCACTGCGGCTTCGGCTGCACGCCCACGTTGAACCATACCGGCGAATTGAACGCCATCTTCTGTTCGACCAGCAGGTGCGTCAGCTCGTCGCGGAACGCGTCGCGCGATTCCGCACCCGCGAAATATTTGCACTCCTCGCCCCAGCGCACGATGGTATTCACCACGCGGCTGATCAGTTGCCGGACCGAGCCTTCGCGTTGCGCGCTCCCCGGCTTCCCGTGGAAATATTTGCTGGTGACGATGTTCGTCGCCGTCTGTGACCAGCTCTTCGGCACTTCCACGTCTTCCTGCCGGAAGATCGTCACGCCCTTCTCGTTTCCGATCAGCGCCGTGCGCTTTTCCCATTCCACCGCGTCGAAGGGAGATTTCTTGCCGTCGGTAAAGTACCGCTCGAACGCCAGACCTTTCCCTGCAACGCTTGCCCCGATTTCCGGGGACGCCTCCGTCGCCAGGGATTTTCCGCTCATTGCATATTTCACTGTTGCCATCCGCTCCTCCGCGCTCTCGGGTCCCCACTCGCACAGGGAGCCCTTCTATTTTACTCCTCTGCGTCCCACAGAGGTGCTATGCCGCGCTGCGCTTCAGGGTCTGGTCTGAAGCGAACGCCAATTTCCATTCGCTCGGTTCGTGAAAGCGGCCAGCGAAAAAAAAGCCGATCGTCCTGCGATCGCTCTGCACGAAAAGTGCGAAATGCCAATGCCATGCCGTTGGCTGGTGGTTCGCACTCAGCCTAACAGCAGGTGCTCCGCCTTGCGTACGGGCGCGGAGCAGAGACTTCGCGCTCGATTTTTTCGCTTAGAACCAGGGCCGGTTTCGTGGGTTCATACGGACCTTCCTGCATCCCCGACTCAGTCCGTGTGGCGCTCCCACGTCCCCCGAATCTGGAATCGCAGTATCAATGGAAGAAAATTTTCTGTCAAGAGAAAAACGCAAAATATGGTTGACGTTTTCGTACCGCGTCTATTTGTAGTGGTACCCTTTCTTCGTAACCGTCCTGCTTGCAACACCTTTCAGTTCTGCCCAACGCGCGCTACACTCGACGCATCCAATCCACTATGAAACGCTTTTTGCTTCCCCTCTCGCTCCTTGCTTTCGTTTTCCTCCCTCGCCCTCTTTCCGCCCAGGGTACTCCTGCTCCTTCCGAAATGCATTCCGCTTACGGAGAAAAACTTCGCATCCCCGCCATCCCCAATAGCGGCAAGGTCAACGAACATTTTTACCGCGGCGCGCAGCCGAAATCCGAAGGCCTCGTCGAACTCAAAAAACTCGGCATCAACACCGTCGTCGATCTGCGCCTCGAGGATCCCGCCAAAATCCAATGGGAACGCCAGCAAGTCGAGTCCATGGGCATGCGTTTCATCAGCATCCCCGTCGGCGAGTGGTCCGCTCCCACCAACGAGCAGGTGCTGCAATTCCTCTCGCTCTTCCATGAGGACCCGGCGCAGAAAATTTTCGTCCACTGCCGTTTCGGCCAGGACCGCACCGGCGTCTTCGTGGCCACCTATCGCATGGCCTTTGAAAAGTGGCCCACGGAACAAGCGATGCATGAGATGGATCTGTTCGGCTTCAACCGCTTCTGGCACCCCGCAATGATTTCTTTCATTCGTGATTTTCCCGCTCGTCTGAACTCCGCCCCAGCTCTCGCGCCACTCCGTACTACTCCGCCGCAAAAGTGATTCCGAGCTCGCAGGAGGTTCCATCCTCTTTTCCCCGGACAAACGATGCCTCGTGCTGCAGTTCTAGGTTAGCTACACTTGCCGTGGCAGCGCGGCAAGTTTACGCCGAGCCGTTCGGGGCCGGCCTGCCGCTTTTTCGTCTTCCGCGCTGCCACCCAAACAGACCATCGAAGCTCCGGGCTTTCGGACGCGAACGGAGACGTTCGATGACCGTTGGTCAACCCCTAAACTCTTTCGAATGAACACTTGCGAAAAACGGGGAGATCCACCCTCCCAGAACACCAGCTGCGAAATCCGCTCTCTGGAGACCATGCCGCAATGGAGACAATTTACGTGATCCCTCTTGTGCGTCTAACCGCGGAAAAAGTAAGAACGTATAATTCGAACCCTTTCTCCTAGTACCTCCGTACCCTTCTCAACAGAACGCTTGCACCATTCAATAGAACACCCCCTTCCCCCATCATCATTCGATTGACAAAGAATTCTTACTTCTGAGGGAGAGGTCCACGTGCTAGTCGGGCGCTACGAAATTCTCGAAATCATCGGCACCGGTGCCACCGGACGCGTCGCTCGCGCCCACGACCCCATGATCGGCCGTCTCGTGGCCATCAAGCTTTTCGCGAAAGAATTAGCCCAAGGCGCGGCCCGCCAGCGCTTCTTGCAGGAAGCGCGCGTCGTTGGCCAGCTCTCGCATCCTTCCATCATGACGCTCCACGATATGGGCATTGACGAGCCCACGCAAACGCCTTACCTGGTGATGGAGTATCTCGAAGGCCTGCCGCTCGATCGCATGCTGGAAAAGGGCAGCCTCCCGTTCCCCAAGGCCTGCGCCTGGGTCGCGGAAATCGCCTGTGCGCTTGGAGTGGCGCATCGCAAGGGCGTGATTCACGGGGACGTCAAGCCCGCCAACGTGCTCATCACCAATGACGGCCGCGTGAAGCTCATGGATTTCGGGATGGCCCGCCTGGCCAGCCACGATACCGGCGCATCGCCGCTTCTCGGCACGCCGGCGTATTGGTGCCCGGAGCAAATTCTCGGCAAGCCCCAGGATTCGCGCTCCGATCTTTTCTCTCTCGGCGTGGTTCTCTACGAGATGGTCACCGGTAAGCGGCCGTTCGACGCCGATTCGCTTCAGGGCATTTGCGGCCGCGTCCTCTCTTCCACGCCGCTCCCGGCTTCGCACGCCAATCCCTCGGTGCCGAGCGGTTTTGACGGCGTCATTGTCCGCTGCCTGGCCAAGGATCCCGCTGCGCGTTACGCCACGGCGGAAATTCTCGCAGAAGAGCTCTATCCCCTGGCGCGCCGCAAGGCGGTCACGGAAGTTCGGCCACAAACCAACGGAAACAGCCTGCGCGACCGGGCCGGGCGCTTGCTTCGCTCTGCGTGATGATTGCCTTTCAAAAAAACCGCTACCAGGCACTCGAGCCGCTCGGCTCCGGCACCACCAGCCGCGTCGAAAAAGCGCGTGACAACGTCATCGGCCGCACCGTTGCCCTCAAAACCTTTGTCAATGGCTTCGGCGAAGATCTCCAGCAGCAGTTCCTGAATGAGGCGCAAATTGTCGGCCAGCTTTCGCATGCCGCTGTCGTGCAGCTTTTCGACGTGGGCATCGACGAACAGGGCACTCCCTTCCTGGTCATGGAATACGTCGCCGGCAAGACGCTCGAACATTTTTTTACATCGTCCACGGCCACGATTCAGCGCGCTTGCGCATGGACCGTGGATCTCGCCGGCGCTCTCGCGGCCGCGCATCGCGCCGGAATTATTCACGGCGACGTCAAACCCGGCAACATTCTCGTCAGCAAAGACAATAAGGTGAAACTCGGCGACTTCGGCATCGCCCGGCTCGCCACGCAGGCCTCCGGCTCTGGCCGGATCCTGGGCACTCCGGCGTACCTGGCTCCCGAGCAGATCCGCAGCGAGATTCAGGATCAACGCTCCGACCAATTTTCTCTCGGCATTGTGTTTTATCAGATGCTGACCGGCGTCCGGCCCTTCGACGGGGGTTCGCTCGGCGAAGTGTGCGGCCAGATTATGAATTCCGAACCTGCGCCACCTTCTTTCCGCAATCCCGCCGTGCCGCCGGCGCTCGACGGCATCCTCGCTCGCTGCCTGGCGAAGAGTCCCGAAGACCGCTTCGCGTCCTGCGAAGACCTTGCCCGCGCGCTCTATCCGTTCGCGCGTTCGCGCCCGCAAGCGAGCAATCCGGAAACGCAGATTACTCCGCAGCCGGTAGAAGCTGCGGATCTGCGCATTGAAATCAATTCGACAGTCGTAGAAGGGACGCTGGCGGTTTTCGCGGACCAGAATTTGGTCTTCAGTACCAATTTATCAGGCGGTGCGGCGGTTCCGTTCAAGCGCCCTCTATCCGCTGGGCCTCACCGGCTGCGCGTCGCGTATTACAAACCGGACAGAAGCCTTCAGCTGGAGAAAGAGGGCCTGGCGGAAATTTCCGCCAGCGGCGAAAACGTATTGTCCATCGGCATGAACGCTCGCACCGGCTTGCTCTTCCGCCGCACGTTCGCGCTTCGGGTAGTCTGGCCCGGTGCGCAGCCAGCGCGTTCTGAACACGCTCCGGCACCCGCGATGACCGCCGCTTTGGTGCGTTGGTCTTTGTCAGACTATTTCAGGAATTGAATTAGCAGGGAAACACGGCCGCAGGAATTATTCATACCGCAGCGCTTCGACTGGATCGAGCCTCGCCGCTTTCATCGCCGGCCACACGCCAAAAATCAGCCCGATACTTACGCTGACCACGATTCCAGTAGCTGCCGCCCAGAGCGGCACGCTCGCCGGCCACTGCAGCGTCAGCTTCACCAGCAACGCCAGACCGTTTACCAAAGCCAGTGCGATCACGCCGCCGGTTCCCGTCAGCGCCATAGCCTCGAGGAGGAATTGCAAGGTGATGTCGCCGCTGCGCGCGCCGATGGCTTTGCGCACGCCGATTTCGCGCGTGCGCTCCGTGACGCTCACCAGCATGATGTTCATCACGCCGACGCCGCCGATGAGCAGTCCGATCGAACTCAACACCACGGTGGCAACCGCCACCATGCTCACGATTTTATGGAACTCCGCGACCTGCTGCTCCGCCGTGGCGATCGAAAAATTCTCTTTGCCGCCGTACGGCACGTGCCGTCGCCGGTCGAGCACCTCGCGGGCCTGGTCCACGGCCTGATCCAGCAGCCCGGGATACGCTTGCATGCGAATGTTAAGTTCGTCCGCGCCCGAATAGATTTTCTTGAACGTATTGAAAGGAATCAGAACGCGGCGGTCTTCGTCTCCCATGCCGATCCCGCCTTTGGGCTTTTCCACCACCCCGATCACCAGGAAGTCCGCACCGTCAATCATCACGTCTTTGCCGACCGCGTTTCCTTCGGGAAACAAAACCGGCGCGACGTTTTCGCCGAGCATGACCACTTTCTCGCGGTGCAGGTCGTCGCCCTCGCTGATGAAGCGGCCCGCCAGCGTCGCCGCATTGGCATACACTTGCCCGAAATTCGGCTGCACGCCGCGATAATCAATCGCCGTGACTTCGCCCGCTTTTGTGCGCACGCTGTGCGTCTGCATCCATCCCGTTTGAATGAACGCGGTGAGGTTTTTCACCGCCGGGCTGCCTTCCTGAATGGCGATGGCATCCTCGATCGTCAACGGTTTGCGCTGCCGCTCTTCCAACGGCGGGTTGCCACCGTGCATTCCCTGGTCCCACTTGGAAATGAACGCCGTATCCGCTCCGAACTGCTTGATGTTTTCCTGGACCTTCTGGTCAAAACCGGTGATCAACGCGGCGACCAGCATGATCACGCTCACGCCCAGCACCACGCCAAACACCGTCAGCGCGCTGCGCATCTTGTGCGCGCGGAGCGTGTCCAGCGCCTGCTTCAGGTTTTCACCGTGTGCTTGTGCCATTGTTGTTGGCAGCGACCTCGGTCCAGCCGGGGTCACTACTCCTCAGCCATCCGCCCGCAACGCTTCGATGGGATCCAGTTTTGCAGCTTTCATCGCGGGATAAATTCCGAAAAACAGCCCCACGGCCGTGGAGACACCAAGCGAAACGAGCACCGCCGAAAGTGACGTCTCCATGGGAATCGATGTCAGCGTTCTGCCCAGCCAGACGATGCCGTAGGCCAATGCGATTCCGATCAGCCCGCCTGCCGACGCCAGCACGGCAGATTCCGTCACAAATTGCAGCAAGATGTGCTTCTTCCGCGCGCCCAGCGACCTGCGAATCCCGATTTCCCGTGTTCGCTCCGTCACGCTCGCCAGCATGATGTTCATAATCACGATTCCGCCGACCACCAGAAAAACGCTCACCAGCATCACCGCGACCAGCGCCAGATTTCCGGTAAGGTCGTGCCACAGCGCCATGATGGAGTCGGACCCCAGGATCGCGAAATTGTCTTGCGCGTCATAGGGCAGGTGCCGCCACGCGCGCATCAGCATGCGCGCTTCGTCTTCCGACGCTTGCATCATCTCCGCGTTCGGCGCCTGGATGAAAATTCCAAGCCAGTCGGTCTGCCGGTGCCACTCCTTGTAGTAGGTTCCGAGCGGCATGATCACGAAATTGTCCTGCGATCTTCCGAACGCCGTGCCGATGGCCTCCGCGACTCCCACGACTTCGTAACTATGCGTCTCCGCGTTGATGGTTTTCCCGATGGGATCCACATTCGGGAAGAATTTCTTCGCGATGTCCGCTCCGATGAAAACCACTTCGGATCGGTGCGTATCATCCGCTTCGGTGATGAAGCGCCCTTGTGCCACATTCAGGTTTCGCACGTCCGCATAATTCGGAGTCACGCCTAAAACGTCCGCGTCGTCCATCTTCACATTGCCGGAGCGCACCTGAACCCTGCGATCGTCCTCGGCAGCCACGGCCCTGGCGGTTTTCATGCTGTCCCGCAGGCGCTCGTAATCCTCCAGCACAATCAGGGGCCGCTTCTGCGCTTTTACCCAGGCGTCCTGGCTGGTGATGATTCCGAAGCGATCCACGATGAAAACGTTGGCGCCAAGGTTCGCGACGCGGTCTGCGACGTAGGCATTCATCCCGTCCACCACGCTCATCACCGCCACGAGCGTGGTCACCGCCAGGATGACCCCCAGCAGCGTCAGGAAGCTGCGCAGCTTGTGCGCGCGCAAGGCATCGAAAGACAGCCGGAGCGTCTCGATAGTGGTTATGAAGGCACCGCGAATTCGGCCAACCTTTGAGGGGGAAATCAGGGCCTGCGGGGCTACACCCGGTATTGCCGTCAGCCCATCCATGGGGGTCACACCCAAAGCGTCCTCCGACCTTCTCTCTCTGTAAAGACGTTCCATGGCCGCTGTTTGTTGCGTCCACGACCCGGAATCGATGCAAGGGAGTTAGACGTGCGAAAGAGCCCTTCGCTTTCGACGAATCTTGCGATAGGCTGCCGCCGGCCCAATTCATGATTATAGCTCGTCCGGGCGAGCGCTGGCTCAAAAAGGAGGGCTTGATGCGCCGTATCTATCTTTATTCTCTTTGGTTTACAATTATGGTCGTGTTCTACAGAGGGCCGGCTCGGGCACAGGAGAAACCTGCCGAAAAGGCTCCCGCCTCAGCCGGGCTTGCTTCGGGCCCGCGCGCCGAGTTTCTTGAGGAAATCGCGTATTACGAGCAGCGGTACACACGGCTGGCCGAGGCCATGCCCGCCGAGAAGTATTCTTGGCGGCCGGGCGAAGGGATACGCTCGGTGGGCGAAGTTTACGCTCACGTTGTTGCCGCCAACTACGGTGTCGCGCGGGCCCTTGGAACGGGGCCTCCGGGAGGACTCGATTTCAAGTCCATCCCGTCGTTGTCCGGGGACAAACCGAAACTGATCCAAGCCCTCAAAGATTCCTTCGGGCATTTCCGCGGAGCGATTATTGCGCTCAACGATGCCGATGCGGACAAGCCGCAGAAAATGTTCAACCGTCAGACCACTTTGCGCGGTTCTTTTATGATGATTATCGGGCATTTTGGCGAACACCTGGGCCAATCGATTGCTTACGCGCGCATGAACGGTGTCGTGCCGCCGTGGACGGAAGAGTCCCAACGACAAGAACAGAAGCCTGCTGAGAGAAAAAAGCCCTGATCCGCCTGTAGAAGGAATCCCCCATTGACGCTTAAACACCCGCAAGAACAGTTTGACGTTCTGACGGTGTACAACAATTGTGTGGATGGAGGAATCCAATCAACGTGCACTTTGGCGGCTTTCCCGCCGTGGGGAATGATGCTCATGCGCGCGCTTGTTCGAATCGCATTGCTCTCACTATTTCTGGCTGCATACGCGGCGGCGCAATCGTTGTCTCCGGAGTCCCCGGCAACCGTCGGTCCGGGAAAACCGCTGCTGTTCGACCGCGTAATCGCCAACCAGAAAAAGAATGAAGCAGCCCTGGACGTTTACGAGCGCCTCGAACGGCTTGAAATCCGCAAGTCCGCAAGCGAGCCGGCTCCCACCACGGTAAAAATCGCGCGCGTGATTCCTTCGGGCACGGGCATGGACCACATTCCCGTTGGTCCGGACGGACAGCCCACGGACGCTGCCGCCTACCGGCTTGCGCTCGAACAGCTGGAAAAGGCGCTGGCCCTGGCCGCCGAGGATGGGGATTCACAGCACGACGCAATGGCGAAATTCGCCAAGAGAAAGAAAGAGCGCGGCGATATGATTGAGGCCACACGCAACGCCTTCCTCTTTACGTTCGCCGCCCGGGAGCCTCGCGGCGACCGCATGCTCTCCAAGTACGTGATGGAGCCAAACCCGGCTTTCAAGCCCACTTCGCGATTCACTGCCGTCTACACCAAGGTGCATGGTTTTGTTTGGATCGATGAAGCTTCCGGCGAGCTTGCGCGCATTGAAGGCGATGTCACAGAAGACATTTCCGTGGGCCTGTTCCTCGGCAAGATTTACAAGGGCAGCCACTTCATGCAGGAGCGCTACGAGATTTTTCCCGGGCTCTGGATGGCCAGCTTTTCGCAGTACGATTTCGATGGCCGCAAACTTTTCTCGAGTTTTTCCATTCACGAGCGCACGTTTTATTCGAACTACCGCTACATCGGTCCGCCCAAAGAGGCGCTCTCGGCGATTCGCGCGGAGCTGGGCCGTACCGAATTGGGCAAGCCGGGACCGGGCCCTGCCGATCATTGAAACTTTCCCCGCTAAAATGGGTTTAACAGCCTAGTATCCTCGACCCTGAGAGACAGGAGGCTTTATGCCCCGTTCGCTCTCCTGCGCAGTCATTTTTGTCCTTCTCGCGGCCTGCTCCGCCGCCGCGCAATCTCCTGATAGCAGTTCGCCCGCGCCAGCTGCGCAACCGCAGACTGCCGCTCCGCCAAGCGACGCGAAGAAACCCAGGAAGGTTTGGACCAATGAAAACCTTTCTGGCGCCAGTGGCACGGTCTCCGTGGTTGGCGATCCGAAAAACGCAACCCAGGCAAAGCCCACGTCGGACAAACCCGCGGATGCGCACTACATTGCCTCGGTTCGCAAGCAGATTGATAAATATCAGGAACAGATTGCGGATGTGGACCGGCAGCTCCTGGACCTGAAAAATTTCAGCCAGGGTGAACCCAACACCTCGGCCGGGGGCATCAAGCTGAACAAAGGCTACAACCGCGAACCCATCGAAGTGCAAATCCACGTGCTGCAGGACCAGAAGAAAGATCTTCAGTCCAAGATTGACGCCCTCCTCGACGACGCCCGCAAAAAAGGCGTCGCGCCCGGCCAGCTCCGCTAATCTGAGTCGTGCGACCTGCGGAACGGTCCCCTCACGAAATAAAAACAACGGTAGTGTCCCGCGACAAATCCTCGATGCAATGTTGCGCATGTGCGGATGCCGCTTCGGAGCAGTCGTTGCCGTAGCGGACAGCGAGCGGTATGATGCGTCGCGTGAGTGCGGTTCTTTCAGCGCTGTGAATCCTATTGTTGACTGCTGGCAGGGTCGTTTCTTCAGGATGCGCCTTAGACGTGACACGCAGGCGCTTTCGATTCACGTCCCAACCCACTTGAAAAGAAGTCCGCGACTCCAGGAGGATTTCGAATGAACAGACTCACGGTGCGCATATTGCTGTTTCTCGTTTCGGCTGCAGCAGCCGGCCATTCTCCCGCTCTTGCGCAAACAGGCCCGGCCATGCAACTTGCGGTGGACGCCACGCAAGCAACGGCAAAAATTATTCGCGTGCACTTGGTGATTCCTGCCGCGCCGGGCCCGCTGACGCTCTACTATCCGAAGTGGATTCAAGGCACGCACGCACCGGTCGGACCGATCGCGAATCTTAGCGGACTGAAGCTCTCCGCCAGCGGCAAAATTCTCCCGTGGCGGCGGGACGGTCTTGACGTTTTCACGTTTCATGTGGATGTTCCTTCCGGAGCCAAGGAAGTGGAGGCTTCCTTCGATTACCTGGTGAGCGGCGGCCCGGCGTGTACGGCGACTGCCAAGCTGCTGGATCTCAACTGGTATCCCGTGGTGCTTTATCCTGCTAGTACTCCGGCCGCCCAGATTATGGTGAAGGCTACGCTGCGGCTCCCGGCAGGCTGGCAATTCGGGACGGCGCTCGCCGTGGAAAACCAATCCGCCACCGAAATTGTTTTTCAGCCTGCAACTCTCGAACGTTTGATCGATTCTCCGGTGATTGCGGGCGAGTATTACCGTGTTTTCGATTTGACGCCGCCCGGAGAGCCCATTCACCACGAAGTGGACATCGTCGCGGACAGCGAAGCGGCACTGGCGATGAGTCCCGAAGTGCAGCAGGGGCTGACGAATGTGGTGGCCGAATCCGGAAGGCTTTTTGGCGCGCGGCATTATCGCAGCTACCATTTCCTCCTCACGCTGAGCGACCATACGCCGCATTTTGGCGTCGAGCACCACGAATCGAACGACAGCCGCCTTACGGAACGGATTTTGATTTCGCCCGGCGCGGCGCGCGACGCGGGCGGGTTGCTTGCGCACGAATTTGCGCATTCCTGGAGCGGAAAGTTCCGGCGGCCGAAAGGCCTGTCGGCTCCGGATTTCCAAACACCGCTAGAGACGGATCTTCTGTGGGTTTACGAGGGAAATACTTCCTATCTCGGCGATTTGCTTGCGGCGCGGAGCGGGATGTGGACGGCCGACGAGTATCGCCAGGCGCTGGCAGGCTACGCGGCGGGCCTCGGCCCCGGCCGGCCGGGACGCACCTGGCGGCCGGTACTCGATACAGCCGTCGCGCTTCCGGGAATGTTTACCGGAGGACCGGATACGCGGGGCTGGACGAGTTGGCGCCGCGGAATGGACTACTACGAAGAAGGGGAGTTGCTCTGGCTGGAGGCGGCGGACCTCCTTCACAACTTGAGCGGCGGGCAGAAATCGCTCGAGGATTTCTTTCATATTTTTTATGGCGGGGCGAACAACGGAGCAGAGCTGAAGCCCTACACGTTTGAAGAGTTGACGCAGACGATGAATCAGGTGGTGAAATACGACTGGGCGGGATTTTGGAACAGCCGGTTGATGTCTACCTCTCCCGAACCGCCCGCGGGGGGAATTGAAGCCAGCGGCTGGAAACTGACGTTTACGCCCGATCCGCCGATTCCGGGACGCGTGTCGCGCGGCGTTTCGAATAGCACCTACACCATCGGCTTGAAGCTGGACAAAGAGGGAGTCGTCAGCGACGCTATCTTCAACGGCCCGGCGTTCCAGGCGGGCCTCGCGCCGGGAATGAAGGTGGCTGGCGTGAACGGGCGGCTGTTCACGCCCGAGATTCTCGACGACGCCATCAAGGGCAGCAAAAGCAGTACGAAGCCGATCGAACTGTTGATCATCGTTGATGAATATTACAAAATTTCCTCGATCGACTATCACGACGGGGAACGCTATCCGCATCTCGTTCGAAACCCGGACAAGCCGGATTACTTGCAGGAGTTGCTGAAACCCGAAGCGCGGTAAGGAGCGTGCCGCGCTTTTTGTGCGGACACTTCAAATCGCTTGTTAAAATGCGCGCCATACAATTATTTCTTCTTTTGCTGCTTTTCCGTTCCTCCGCCGAAGCCCAATGGTGGAAGGTGCAGACCAGCGGGCTCGACACGAATTTGCGCGGCGTGAGCGCCGCCTACGCGCCGGACGCAAAAGGCGTGCCCGTGGCTGTCGTGTGGGCGTCCGGTTCGAACGGCGTGATTTTGCGTTCGCTCGACGCCGGCCAAACCTGGCAGCACCTGCACGTCGCTGGCGGCGACGCGCTCGACTTCCGGGGCATCGTGGCTTTCAACGCCACCACCGCCTACGTTATGTCGAGTGGCGAAGGCGAAAAATCACGCATTTACAAAACCACCGACGGCGGCGAGACCTGGACGTTGCAATACGACGACAAGCGCAAAGCCTTTTTCCTCGACGCGCTGGCTTGCTGGTCCGGAAAAGAATGCCTGGCGCTGAGCGATCCTGTGGATGGAAAGTTCTTGCTGATTGGCACAACGGACGGCGAGCACTGGAATCCGCTTCCAAGCGACTCCATGCCTGCGGCACTTCCCACCGAGGGAGCGTTTGCTGCCAGCAATAGTTCGCTTGCGCTTGGTGTTCACGGGGAATTCTTTTTCGCCACAGGCGGGCCAGCCGCGCGCATGTTTCATGCGACCGACCTGGGCCGCAGCTGGAGCGTCACGGAAACACCGGTCGCGCACGGCAAGCCGTCCGCAGGCATTTTCTCCATCGTTTATCGCTATTTCGCCGACACCAGCCAACCGGGAACGCTTCTCGTCGTGGGCGGTGACTATCAAGACCCCCTTCGCACCGGCGGCGTTTGCGCACATTCGGGCGACAAGGGAAAGAGCTGGATCGTCTCCGAGCAAGGCCCGGGCGGCTATCGCTCCGCCGTGGGGGCCTTGGATAGCTTCACATTTTTCGCACTAGGACCCACTGGCGAAGAAATCAGCCGCGACAACGGGGCGCACTGGAAGCGGACCGACTCACTCCATCTGAACGCCGTAGCTTTTCTTGACGGGAAGCACGGGTGGGCCGTGGGGCCGAAGGGTACGATCGCGATTTTTGAGAATCATCTGCAATAGGAAATCCGCCGCCGGGAACCGGCCGCCGAACTTCGGCCGGCGACTTCTGCCATTGCCGGGTGATTTCGGAAGGTATAGGCTCCCACGTTGAACGGGATGATTTATTTCAGGTACTTCGAGTTCTGCAAAAATGTGTTCGAGGAGACTTCCATGGCAAATCCAGCAAATCATAAATCGGATGCGAAGCTAGATTCGTCCGCGGCGGATCGTCGCACTTTTCTGCAGGGAGCGGCCGCTACCGCGGTGGCAACAGCTGCCACACTGGCGATGCCGCGCTGGGCCACGGCAAATCCGGGCGAATTCGACGCGATTCGCGCAGAGGTCGAGAAGCGCCACGACGAATTCGTCAAGCGCCTTCAGGACTGGATCCGGCAGCCTTCCATCGCGGCCGAGAACCGCGGCATGAACGAGGGTTGCGAGCATATGATGGAACTGCTGCGCGAAGCAGGTTTCAGCGGCGTGAAGAAAATGCCGACCGACGGCCAGCCGGGCGTGTTTGCCGTGCTCGACGCGGGCGCCCCCAAAACGCTGGGGCTTTATTTCATGTACGACGTGAAGCAGGCCGATCCCGCGGAGTGGTCGTCGTCGCCGTTCGAAGCGGCGCTGGTCGATAAACCGGGGCTCGGAAAGGTCGTCATGGGCCGCGGCGCGGTGAACCAGAAAGGGCCGGAAGCCACGCTGCTGGCGGCGTTTCATGCCATCCGCGGCGCAGGGAAAAAGATGCCGGTGAATCTTGTGTTCGTGGCGGAGGGCGAAGAAGAGATTGGCTCGCCGCATTTCCCGCAAGTGGTCCGCCAGGCGGATGCGGCGGCGGCGCTGAAAAAATGCAGCGGGGTGTTCATGCCCTACGCTTCGCAGGGACTCGATGGCGAAGTCACGATGTTTCTCGGCGCGAAGGGAGTCGTTGAATGCGAGCTGACTTCGAGCGGTGCACTCTGGGGCCGCGGCCCGCGCAAGGACGTGCACTCGAGCAACAAGGCGAGGCTGGATAGTCCCGCATGGCATCTAGTGGAGGCGCTGGCGACGCTTGTCTCTCCCGATGCCAACGATCCAGTCATCGAAGGATTTGCCGCCAAGGCCCGGCCGCTCTCCGACAGCGAAAAGAAAATGATCGCCGAAGCGGCGCGGCGCTTGAATGAAGCGGACGCGAAGAAGCTCCTGGGCGTGGAGCGCTGGGTCCACGACGTCAGCTGGCAGGAGGCGCTGGAACTTCTGGTGTCGCGGCCGACGGTCAATATCGAGGGACTGGTCGGCGGCTACACGGGGCCGGGCGGAAAAACGATTCTTCCGGGCAAGGCGGTCGCGAAACTGGATATGCGGCTTGTGCCGGATATGACGGCGATGGAGGCTCTCGGGGCGCTGAAAGCGCATCTGGCCAAGAAGGGCTTCGCCGATATTGACGTGCACATGAGCGGCGGATACGACCCCACGAGCACGGCGGGTGATTCCGCGGTGATTCGGGCGGCCGCGGCTGTCTACAAAAAGAATGGAATTGATCCGGTGGTTCTGCCGCGACTGGCCGGCTCGTGGCCCGGCTTCGTTTTCACTGGCGATCCGCTGCGTTTGCCCGCGGGACATTTTGGGCTCGGCCATGGAAATGGCGCGCACGCTCCGGACGAGTATTATCTGATCGAATCGAAGAATCCGAAGATCCAGGGCATGGACGGCGCCGCGCTCTCGCACGTGGAATTTTTATATGAACTCGCGCAGACCAGCTGAGCTGCACCGATCCAAAGTGCCATCGTATCGCTGTCGTCTAATAGAGATGGAAGAAGCCGTCTTGCCGGCCCAGGCGGACGGAAACGCCGAACAGATTCGAAAGCTGCTCCTCTGTAAGAACGGCGGATTTCGGTCCGTCAGCCAGGATGCGGCCTTCGCGCAAGAGAACGACGCGTTCCATCTCCGGAATAATTTCCGACACATGATGGGTCACCAGCAGAATGCCGACGCCGGATTTGGCAAGCTCGCGCATGGTGTCGCGCAACTGCAATTGCGCGGCGATGTCCAGCGCGTTGCTGGGCTCGTCGAAGAGCAGCGTTTGCGGATCGTGCACCAGAGCTCGCGCAATCAGCGTGCGCTTGGCTTCGCCGGAGGACATCTCCGCGACAGGGCGGCCGGCAAGATGCCCGATGCCGAGGCGCGCGAGCGTTTCCTTAGCGCGGGCAAGATGCCCGGGATCGGGATTATGGTGCGGAAAGATGCGCGTGCTGCTGAAAAAACCGGAGAGCACCACATCCCGGCCGGTGGCGTTTGTGGTGCAGGAGGCCAGCAAGTCCGGCGATACCATCCCGAGGAGCGAACGCAGTTCGAAGATGTTCCAGCGCTCACGCCCCAGAATTGCGATGGATGAGCCCTCCCGGGCCAGCGGATAGCACTCCCGGGTGATGGTCTTGATCAGCGTGGACTTGCCGCAGCCGTTGGGGCCCAGGATGCAGACATGTTCTCCGCAAGCGACCTGCAGGCTGATGTCATCGAGGGCGGGGCGCTGCTCGCGGGTGCCGCGCAGGACGGTGACGTGTTCGAGAGTTAGGAGCGGAGGCGCGGGAAAGGGCATGTTCGATTGGGAAGGGCCAGCGGCCATTCTAGCCCAGGAAAGCTCCGCCCGGCGGCGTGCAAGGGCATCGGAGTTGGAGCCGGCGGAGGGGGCCCGTTCCACTCGGGACCGCAGCGCGCATTTCAAGAGCCCTATTCAAAATAAAAAGGAGGTGAAAACAGGTACGTTCTCACCTCCCGGGGTGGTGGGGTGTTGCTTGACATCCCCTTAGCGGCTCAGCAGGCCTGCCCTGCCAGGCAGGTCTGCGGCCTCACTCGCGAACTGCACTTTGCAATACGTTAGGAGACTCACCACCAAAGGGCTTGTCTTTCAGCGGTTTGTAGCACCTGGAAATGCCCATGTCAACGGCAAAAAAAGGGCTGACGAAGATGTTCGTGAATTGAAACGGGGACGGTTCGGCGGGAATCGTGCTATCCCCCGCTCCGGTTGGGTCCGAGAATTTGCCGGTCGTTTTTCAATTCCCGGCGGGGTCAAGCGAATTCCAATGCGCAGTCAAGGACGCCGCGCATTTTCCCCGCAGGATTCGGCGCGGCGCAAGAGGAACGCCGTTACTCCAGCCAGCAGGCCGCCGGTGATGATGATGCCTTCCCACACAATGCCCGTGGCGAGAACCTGAGAAGCCGGCGCGCCGAACGGCACGAGCAGTACGACCAGGGCCGCTTCTCGAACGCCGATGCCGCCCTGCGTAATGGGCATGACCGCAGCAAATTTGGACAGCGGCCAGGCGAAGAGCCACACGCGGAGCGGAAGAACAAGCCCGCAGGAAACGCCGAGAACTCCGGTGAGCACAATATAGGTTCCCTGAACGCAAGTTCCCATCAGCCAGCCAAAGAGCAGCCGGTGCGGGCGGCGTCCCACGGAGCGCAGGGCGTGGCGAAGCTGCGCCAGTCCCCTGCGGAACCGTCTGGAACGGCCGCGCAAAAGCGGCCGGAGCAAGGCGAGTACGAGCGCGAATAGAACTGCCGCGGCAATCACGGCGGCGACGAGCACGTGCCGCGCGGCCGCTTGAAGGGTGACGGGCAGGGATCCCGGTAGCAGAATCAGACCCAGCGAGACGAGAGTGAGTTGCGCCGCGACGTCGAGAAAGCGGTCGGCGACATTTCCGGTAATGACTGCGGCGGGACGCGGGCTGTGGGCAATGCCGACGGCCAGGCGCGCTACGTCGCCGCCGATAATCGAGGGAAGAAATAACGCCCCAAAAAGGCCGCTGGTGTAGCACTGCGCGCTGACGGCGAATTTCAGCTTTGCGCCCGCCCCGTTCACCACCGTGTGCCACTTCGTGATGCCTCCCGTCAGAGCCACAAGATAGATGAGCAGGACAGCGATGAATCTTGTGAGCGGAATGCGGGACAGCGCGGTTCGAAGTGGAGAAATCGGAAGAAAATGCAGCAGCAGCCCGAGGATTAAGAGTGCCGCGGCCCAGCGCGCCAAAAGCAATAGCCAGCCACGGCTGGATCTTTGCGATGGACGGGGGGCGGTCATTCTCGGAAGGGCTGTTTCCGCACGGGCGGATCAGACAGCGAAAAACTCACTGACTTTTTCCGGTGCTTGGAAGGCGTACCGGAGGGAGAGGCTCAAAGATTTCGTTGATTTTTTCCGCCAGCACAAAATCATAGTCGCTGATGCCCTTCACGCTGTGCGTGTTCAGATCAATCACTACTTTGTTCCATACGTTAAACCATTCGGGGTGATGATTCATCGCTTCGGCGACCAGCGCCACACGCGTCATGTTGCCGAATGCCGCGACGAAATCCTTGCACGCAAATTCCTTGTGCAGCTTGCCATGGGCGACACTCCAGCCCTTGGCCTTGGGAAGCAACGCGCTGATTTCAGTATCGTCGAGCTTTTTTGCCGGCATGGCAGTTCCCTCCGAGATTCGCTGAGGTTCATCAAAGCCATTATGAGGTGCAATCCCCGCGCCAGCAACACTCCGCGCCTCAGCGACGCCGGCCGCTCAGGGAGGATTCGAACGGCTCCTGCTGATGCCCGCACGTGCACGGGTCCGCTGCGGTTGGCCGTTGAATGGAGTGCTGAATTCCATTATCGTAGGGGTTTCCTTTGCAGGGGAAATGCGCGCGTGTGCATTCGCCGCGCAAAGAGACGGGGAACGACGTGAAGAAAAAGATTCGCGTGATCCAGTATGGTGTCGGCCCGATTGGCGCTTCCATCGCGCTTTTGACGCGCGAAAAGCAAGCCATTGAAATCATTGGCGCGCTTGACACCGACCCGGCAAAAGTGGGGCGCGACCTGGGCGAAGTGGTCGGCGCCAAGGATGCGCCGTGGGGCGTGAAGGTTTCCGCCGACGCCAAAGAGGTACTGGAGCAGGCGGCGGACGTGGTCATCCATTCGACGTCCTCCTCTCTCCCGAAGGTGATGGATCAGTTGTTGCTTTGCCTGGAAGCGGAATCCTGCATCGTTTCGACGTGCGAAGAGTTGTCGTATCCGTTTCGCACGCATCCGGAATTGGCGGCGAAGCTGGATACTGTGGCGAAGGAATGGGGCGTAGCGCTGGTGGGCACGGGTGTAAATCCCGGCTTCGTGATGGACAAGCTGGTGGTGACGCTGGCGGCGGTTTCGCAGCGCATCGAACATGCCAAGGCACTGCGCATCGTGGACGCCTCCAAGCGGCGGCTGCCGTTGCAAAAGAAAATCGGCGCGGGCATGAGCGTTGAGGAATTTCGCGCGCAGGTGAAAGCGGGCGTGATCAAGCACGTCGGCTTGCCGGAATCCGTCGCCATGGTGGCGGACGGCTTGAACCTGCCCGTGGTGGAGATCACAGAAACGATTGAGCCGAAAACTGCCGACGAGCGCGTGCAAACGGAGTATCTGACCGTCGAAGCCGGGCAAGCCGCGGGCGTGCATCAGATGGCGCGGGGCCTTTCGAAGGACGGCAAGGAGCTGGTGTACCTCGAGTTGCAAATGTACGTCGGTGCGAAAGATCCCGCGGATACCATTTCGCTGACCGGCCACCCGAATATCAGCCTGACGATCCCCGGAGGAACGCATGGCGACATCGCCACGGCTTCGGTGGTCGTGAATTCGATTCCCGCGATCCTCGACGCCGCGGCGGGATTGCGCACTTCGCGCGATTTGCCGCTCGGCTTTTTCTCGCCAAATGCGCGACCGTAAAAAAAATGAAGTAAGGATGTAACGACGTAAAGCCTGCGCCCGCCTCAAAAGGCGGTGCGGTCCCTAAAGCGCAGTGGGCGGGAAGCGCAGAAGATCGGCTGTTAACCAGGAGTCCTCTGGTCCTCTTGGCGTCGCACTCGCTTTGTGCTCTCCTATAGAGGACATCATGAGACGCCTTTTCCACCACTGGCTGGTTCTTTCCTTCGTCACTTTCGCGCAACTTTGTTTGTTTCCTCGTCTTTCGGTTGCACAGGATTCCGATCAGCCCAAGATCCGCTTTGTACGCAATCCCGATCCCGCGCCGGACTTCCAGCTCACCGGACTCGACGGCAAGCCCTTCACGCTTGCCGGCGCCAAAGGCAAGGTCATCCTGCTGAACTTCTGGGCCACCTGGTGCGGACCGTGCCGCGCCGAAATTCCGGATCTCGTCGAGCTTCAGAACAAGTACAAAGACCGCCTGCAAATCCTCAGCCTCGTGGTGGATGACGACGACCAGGACGCCATCAAGAAATTCGTGGCCGGATCGAGCATCAACTATCCGGTGGCCGTTGCCACTGACGATATTCGCATCCAGTACGGCGGTATTGCCGCGTTACCCACTTCGTTCGTGCTCGATTCCGAGGGCCGCGTGGTGCAGAAACACGAAGGCCTGCGCAACCCCGTTCTGTACGAAACGGAAATTCGTTCGCTGCTCGGCCTACCCATCGGCCAAATCCGAGTGGAAACGTTTGAGGACACCGGCGAGGTTTTCCTCAAACATGCCGATCGCGCTAGCGAGCTCCCCGGCGTTGATCTTTCCAAGCTCACGCCGGAACAAAAGACCGTCGCGCTCCACAAATTCAATGCCGAAACCTGCACCTGCGGCTGCACCTATACGCTCGCGCAGTGCCGCATCTACGACCGCGGCTGCAAGGTGAGCCAGGCAGCCACCGCCAAGATTATTGCCGCCCTCACTGCGGCTTCGTCCGGAGCGGCTGCCGCGCCTTCTAAGAAGCAGAAGTAAGGAGGGCCCGCCGAAGGCTCCTGAAAGCCAGGTAACGCTTCCGGAATCCTCGAGCGCTCCTGCTGGCTTACGCCGTTCCCGGCCTGATATTCTCTTTCCGCTTGATGCCCACGCTCCCGAAAATTCTTTTTGTCGCCGGTCTCCTCCTTGCCTTTACCGGATACGTTTCTCCGCCGGTCGCGCTTACGCTCGGAATTCTTTTCGGCCTGCGTTTTCCGCACCCGTATATCAACGAGAGCCGGGGAATCGCCCGCGCACTTCTGCAAAGCTCGGTCGTGGCTCTCGGGTTCGGCATGAACCTGCACGAAGTCCTGAAAGCGGGACGCAGCGGTTTTCTCTACACTGCGGTCGGAATCACCTTCGCGCTGCTATTGGGACTGGCGCTCGGCAAACTCTTGCGGGTCCGCGGCAATTCTTCGTTTCTGATCACGGCAGGCACGGCGATTTGCGGCGGCAGCGCCATCGCTGCGGTGGGACCCATTCTGCAAGCCGATGAAGAAGAAATGGCCGTCTCCCTCGGCACCGTTTTCATCTTGAACTCCGTCGCGCTGCTGATTTTTCCCGCGATCGGAGGCGCACTGCATCTCTCACAGACACAATTCGGCTTGTGGGCCGCGCTCGCGATTCACGACACCAGTTCCGTGGTTGGCGCCACCGCGAAATACGGCGCGCAGGCACTGGTCATCGGCACCACCGTCAAACTCGCGCGCGCGCTTTGGATCGTGCCGCTGGCCCTCGCTACCGCGGCCATCAAGCACAACCGTTCCCGCATTCCGTTCCCCTGGTTCATGCTCTTTTTCCTGCTCGCCGCGGTCATCAATACGTATGTTTCTGCGTTCTCGCGCATCACCCCGTCGCTGTTCACGCTGGGCCGGTGGGGGCTTACCGCCACGCTCTTCCTCATTGGCAGCGGCATCTCCCGCTCGACACTGAAAGAAGTGGGTTGGCGGCCGCTCCTGCAGGGTGTACTCCTGTGGCTGGCGGTAGGCCTGACGTCGCTATACTTCATTCGAATGGGACTCATCACGATGTAGGACGGCCCTTTCTGTTTGTGATAGCATTTCCTTCGTTGGCTGTTGGAATACCCGCGAGCGGCGGCGGACGGGACCAACCTCAAAGGTAGAAACATGAATGGAAATTTTCGCGCCGCCGTTGCTCTTTCTCTTTCGATCATCCTCTCCTCGGTCATTGCGTCCTGGGCTTTCCTCCATGCGAAAACGCTAAGCCAGACCATTCAAGTCACGGGCTCGGCAAAGAAGCGTATTAAGTCCGACCTTATGATCTGGAATGCGTCGGTAACGGTGGAATCGGCGTCCCTGGCTGACGCTTACGGAAAGCTTTCCCGCGACGTGGAGAAAACCAAGGCATTTCTGATTCATCAGGGTGTGCCTGAAAACCAGATCGTGATCTCTGCCGTTTCCGCGACGCCCGTCCGCCGCGGGAAATATTCCCCTGCAGAAGTCGCGACGGTAGGAGCAATTTCCGGCCCGGTCACCGGTTACAGCCTCAAGCAGTCTCTGGGGATCCGTTCTTCTGATATCGACAAGATCACCAACATCTCCCGCCAGGTCACCGAACTCATCAATCAGGCGATTCTGCTGGAGTCGGAAGAACCGCACTATCTCTATACGCGAATCGCGGAGACAAAAGTTGAGATTCTTGCCGCCGCAGCTCGCGACGCCAAAGAGCGTGCACAGCAAATCGCCGCCAGCACCGGAAGCCGAGTCGGCGGAATTCGTTCCGCTGAAATGGGAGTGCTGCAAATCACCGCGGCGGACTCCAGCGAAGTTTCCGGGTACGGCGAGAACGATACGAAGTCCCTTGAAAAAGACATCACTGCCGTCGTGCACGTCACCTTCGCCATCGAGTGAATGAGAGCGTTCTCCTATCTGGGAGCGCAAAGCTTGACGTGTGTCTAGGTGCTTGCCGAGGGGCGGATTGCGGATTACACTCGCGCGGCAGGTCGGGCAAGTCATTCGAATGGAGGCTATTCATGAATCGTCGCATCGGTTTCCTGGTCGTGATCCTGGCGGTGGCAGGAATTTTTACAGTCCATGGCGCGTTTTCGCAGGTTACGATTCAGCCCACGAGAAAAGCCATCAATCTCCCGGATAAGCCCGCGCAACTGCCCTTTAGCGACGCCGTCCTCTCGGGGAACACGCTTTATCTGGCGGGACGGCTGGGTTTAGACCCCAAGACAGGGAAAGCGCCGGAGCAAATTGACGACGAAATCAAGCTGCTGCTGGACGGGGAGAAGGCCGTGCTCGCGCAGGCCGGCATGACAATGGACGACCTGGTGTATGTGCAGATCGCGTGCACGGACTTGTCGCTGTTCGACAAATTCAATCCGATTTACAAGAGCTACTTCACGACCAAGGACCTTCCGGCGCGGGAATTCATCGGAGCGGCCGCGCTCCTGCGCGGCGGCCATTTCGAGTTGCAGGCCATCGCAGTCAGGAAGTAGAGGAATCCTTCCGGACCGATCATCGATGCGGCTGGCCAGGGGACGGAGCGTCAAGGGGGCCTCGGGCCGCGCCGGAAGCCTGGTGAAACCACATTGACACGGCGGCGCGGAGCGAATACACTTAACAGTGTTAAGTTAGTGAGATGGGTGCGACGAAATGGGTGTGAAAGAGCGCCGGGCACGGCAGAAGCGGTTTTTGCGGCAGGAAATACTGGATGCCGCCAGCGAGCTGTTTGTGCGTGACGGGTATGAAAACGTGTCCATGCGGCGGATTGCAAACAAGATCGAGTATTCGCCGACGACGATTTACATTTATTTCAAGGACAAAGCCGAGCTGCTCGACCGGGTTTGCAAGGAGACCTTCGGGAGATTGGTGCAGCGGCTGAGCAAGATTATGGAACAGCCAGGGGATCCCGTGCAGCGGCTGAAGAGGGGACTGATCGCCTACATCGAGTTTGGGCTCGAGAACCCGCATCACTATAGAGCCACGTTTATGATGTTGCTTCCCGAAGGGTTCGACAAAACCAAATTCCACGAGATCGACTCTCCGGGAATGCAGGCCTTTGCGTTCCTGACGCGGGGAGTGGGAGAGTGTATCGAGGCCGGCAAAATGCCGGCGATGAACGTGGAGTTGGCGAGCCAAACCCTATGGGCGGGAATCCACGGGATTACTTCCCTGCTGATCACCCACGATACGTTCCCCTGGGTCGGACGGGACAAAGTCATTCATGCAACGGTAGATACGCTGGTGGCGGGGTTGCAGGGGGCCGGGTAATTTTTTTCCCCTTATCATTAACACTGTTCATTTAACGAGCGGTGTTACTTTGCGGGCCGGCGTTACGTACTGGAAAGCAGGAGCAAGCGCCATGGGTCTGTTGGCTAGAAGGAATTTGTTCCATGACAAGGTGCGCTTTGCGGTCACGCTGACCGGCATCGTTTTCGCGCTGGTACTCATCATCATTCAGTTCGGGCTGTTCCTCGGATTCACCACCACCACCTCCAACAACATTGACCACTCGAATGCCGATTTGTGGGTTGTTTTTCATGGCGTCGGTTACTTCGACACCGGGCGGAATTTCTCCGAACGGAAATATTACGAGGTGCTTTCGACGCCGGGCGTGGAGCGAGCCGAAAAATACATGCAGGCGTTCGGCAGGTGGAAGCGGCCGGACGGCCGGGTTGAAAACATTCAGGTCATCGGGTTCCATCCGGGGAGCGGGCTCGGGGAGCCGTGGAACGTGGTGCAAGGTAGCGTCGCGGATTTGAAGGAAGAAGATTCGGTGTTTGTGGATGAATTGTATCGCGAGAAGCTCGGCGTCGAGAAAATTGGCGACCGCGTGGAGATTGGCGATCACCGGGCGCGCGTGGTGGGCTTCACGCGAGGGATTCGCTCGTTTACGACGTCGCCGTTCGTCTACGCAACCTTTAAGAGTTCGCTGGATTACACCAATCCGGCGTCAAGCGAAGACAGCACCGCTTACATTCTGGTGAAAGCGAGCCCTGGCGTTTCGCCTGCGGCGTTGCAAAAGAGACTGCACGATCGCTTGACGGATGTGGATGTTTACACGACGGCAGAATTCAGCCGCAAGACGCGGTTTTATTGGATGTTCACGACCGGCGCGGGGCTGGCGGTACTGACCGCGGCGCTGATGGGACTGGTTGTCGGAGTCGCGGTGGTCGCGCAAACGATCTACGCGGCCACCATGGATCACATTCGCGAGTACGGAACGCTGAAAGCCATGGGCGCGACGAACCGCTACTTGTATCGCGTGCTGATGGAACAAGCGGTGTGGAGCGCGGTGCTCGGTTATGGGCTGGCAATGATCGTGGCCCATTTCATCGTGCAGGCGAGCGAAAAGGGCGGCGCGATCATTTTAATGCCGTGGTCCATGAGCCTCGGGATGCTGGTCCTCGCCGTGGTGATGTGCATTGCGGCGGCGCTGGTTTCCATCAACAAGGTCACGCGAATTGATCCGGCAATGGTTTTCAGAGGCTAGAAAATCGAAACGGAATGAGGGAAACGGCCATGCACAACCTGGAACGCAATACCGTGATTCGAGCGAGGGGATTGAGCAAGATTTATCGCGAGGGAGCGACGGAACTTCGCGCGCTGCAAGAAGTGGACCTGGACGTGCGTGCCGGGGAGCTCACGTTGTTGATGGGGCCATCGGGCAGCGGAAAGACGACGCTCCTGTCTATTCTCGGTTGCATTCTCCGCGCCAGCGCGGGGACGCTCGAACTGCTGGGCGAGGAGGTTTCGGCGCTGCCGGAGACGGAATTGCCACGAATACGGCGCGACGCGATTGGCTTTGTTTTTCAGGGATTTAATTTATTTCCGACGCTGACGGCGACGGAAAACGTGGCGCTTGCGCTGGACGTGCGCGGACACCGCGGCGCAGCAGCGAAAAAGCGGGCGGAAGAACTTCTGGCGGAAGTGGGCCTGGCACAAAAGGCACGCTCGTTTCCGGCGGACCTGAGCGGCGGGCAGAAGCAGCGCGTGGCCATCGCGCGCGCGTTGGCCGGCGATCCTCCGATCTTGCTCGCGGATGAGCCGACGGCAGCACTGGATTCGACAAGCGGGCGAGCGGTCATCGAACTCTTGCAAAAACTCGCACGGGTGCATGGACGCGCGGTAGTTATGGTGACGCACGACCCGCGGGTGCTGCCGTTTGGTGACCGGATCATTCAGCTCGAAGACGGACGCATTGTTCAGGGAGAGACGAGCCTTGCAGACACGCTGGAAAAATCGCCTTTTCTCGAGCCTCCAACAGGGGAACAAATTTCCCAAGTACTTTCGATTTGAAAAGGAAGGGGCACGGCCATGAAACGATCCAACTATGTTCTTCTCGCCGCGGGAATCCTTTTCGTTTTATCCACGGCGAATGTATTGCGGAGCCGCGGGGGCGCGGCGGCTGCATCCGGGCCAAGTCCGCGTTCCGCCGCCCCGGCGGTGATTGCCGCGCCCGGGCGCGTCGAAGCGGTCTCCGAAGAGATTCGTGTGAGCTCGCAACTCAGCGGACGCTTGAAAACGGTCCTGGTGGAAGAAGGCGACCGCGTACAGCGCGGGCAGGTGCTGGCAGAAATTGAGAATGACGATTACCGCGCGCGCGTCGCGGCAGCCGAGGCGGAGCTGGCGCAGCGCGAAGCGGAATTGCGGAGGACCGTAAACGGCGCGCGAACGCAGGAGCGCGGGGAAGCGCAGGCCGGCATGCAAGCGGCCCAGGCCGTGCTGGATAATTCCAAGAGCGAGGCGGAGCGGCGCCGCGGGCTTGCCGACCGCAATATTATTTCCCGTGACGAAGCGGACCGCTACGAGCGGCAATACCGAGTGGCGCGCGCGCAGTACGAACAAGCTTCGCAGCACTTCGCCTTGATGGATGCGGAAGCGCGAGAAGAGGATCGCGCACGGGCGGAAGCGGCGGTGGCGACGGCGCATGCGCAGCTTGCAGAAGCACGTGCGTTTCTTGAGAAGACCTACATTCGCGCACCCATCAATGGCGTGATTCTGCGTAAGCTGCGGCACAACGGAGAGAGCGTCTCCACACAATTCGATTCCCCGGTAATCACCATGGCGGACGACTCCGCGCTGCGCGTGCGGCTGGACGTGGACGAGAGCGACGTCTCCAAATTGCAAGTCGGGCAAAGAGCCTATGTAACGGCCGAGGCCTACGGGACACGACGGTTCTCCGGCCAGGTGATTCGCGTCGGCAAGATTCTCGGAAAAAAGAATGTTCGCACCGAGGAGCCGTCGGAACATGTGGACACAAAGATCCTGGAAACACTGATGCAGCTGGATCCTGGCCAGCCGCTGCCGCTCGGCCTGCGCGTCGACTCCTTCATCGACACAGGACAATGAGCCGGGGCGTAGTAAGGATGGAGCTCCTGACGAATGCCCGTATGTTGTCACACAAGCAATGACCAGATATTGTATAATGCCTATATATGGTCACATATATTCCTGCCCCAGTCGCGTAGGTCAACAATAACTCCTTATTTCACTATCTGTTACAGATTAAGGGAATTTAACATCGAATGGTGGTGATCATGCAGCTGCAAACATCCAGCAGGACGGAAATAGTGCTACGAGTCACAACTGAAAAAAAACGCGGGAAGATGACCCTGAGCGTGGAGGGCCGCCTGGCGGGGCCCTGGGTAGCGGCGTTGGAGCAGTGCTGGCGCGAGCTACGCACTTCCTCACCGCAGGAAAAGTTTCACGTGGATCTTTGCGGCGTGAGTTTTATTGACGCTGCCGGAAAGGTGTTGCTAAAGGAAATCCACCGGCAGGGCGGTCACTTGCTCGCCGAAGGATGCCTCAATCAGGCGATTGTAAGCGAAATCGTGAAAAGCGAGGGCTCGGGCAATACGGGAAAGGGCCGCAAAGGTTCGCACATTATTTTTTACGTTGCACTGTTCAGCTTGCTGATCAGTCCGGTGCTGACCGAAGCGCAAGGAACAAACAAACAGAGCTCGTTGCCCGGACCCTCCCCAACGGATGTGCTGCGGCTGACTCTGGACCAGGCCGTGGGGCTGGCGCTGAAGCAGAATCCCACCGCGCAAATTGCGATTTTGCAGGCCGCGCAAAGCGTGCAGGACAAAAATATCGCGCGGGCCGATCTCTTGCCGCAGGTGAACGCAACGATTTCCGATGAAGCGCAGAAAGTGAACCTGCTTTCGGAGTTCGGGGGAAGGACGCCGTTTCCGGGATTTCCGAAGACCATTGGACCGTACCAGATTTTTTCCGCTGGACCGACGGTTGGCGCGTCGATTTTCGATCTAACACTGTGGCGCCGATATCAGGCCGCTCAGAGCACGGTAAGTGCGAGCAAGGCGACAAGCCTTTCGACGCGGGAACAAGTGATTCTGCTGGTGGTTTCGCAGTACATCGGGACGCTCCGCGCGGTTGCCAATGTGGAAGCATCGCAGTCCCGCGTGGATCTGGCCCAGGCGTTGTACGACCAGGCCGCCGATTTGCAGAAGGAAGGCGTGGGCACGGGAATTGACACGCTGCGCGCCAACGTGGAGTTACAGAACGAAAAACAGCGCTTGCTGGAAGCGGAGAACGACCGGGAGACCTCGCTTTTTGGTTTGAGCAAGCTGTTGAATCTGGATCCCCGGCAGCGCATCGAATTGGGAGATTCGCTGAGCTTCTTCGACACCCCGCAGCCGGAGGTCGAGCCCAGCATGGAAGCCGCGCTGGCGGAACGCCAGGAATGGAAGTCGCTGCAGTCGCAAATCAAGTCCGCGAGATTTCAGAAGAGCGCTTCCGGGGATTTGCGGCTCCCGTCTCTCCGCTTCGACGGAAATTTTGCCTATGTGGGGACGTCGGGGAACACCACCCTCCCAACCTACACCTACGAAGCCAGCGTGAATCTGCCGCTCTTCACCGGCGGACGCATTCACGCGGAGGTTGTTCGCGCGGACCTCGAGATTCGAAAGCTCGAGCAGCAGCAAGCGGATTTGCGCAACCAGATCGCGCTGGACGTAAAGACCGCGCTGCTCAACCTGAGTTCGGCGCGAAGCGAAGTGCAAGTGGCGAACTTGGGCGTGCAGCTTTCCAGAGAAGAAGTGGACCAGGCGCGCGACCGTTTTAAGGCCGGGGTGGCCAACAACATCGAAGTGATTCAGGCGCAGGATTCGCTGTCCCGCGCCAACGACAACCAGATTGCGGCGCTCTATCGTTTCAACCAGGCGCGCGCGGATCTGGCGCGGGCGGTCGGGCAGATGGAGAGAGTCTACTCGAAGTGACCACGGGGGATTGATGAGCATTGAGATTGAAGTCGGATTAGAAAACGCGACGAAGGTGCCGCCGGCCATGGAAGAGCTGTCCCTCGAAGAAGCTCCAAAGGGGCTGGCGAACCCCAAGGTAAGGCGGCTGTTGGTCGTCGGCGGTGCCGTGGTGCTCGCGGCGGCCGTGGCTCTCTTCGCCTATTACTACAACCGGGAATCGACGGACGACGCGCAGGTAGACGGGCACATCACGCCGCTGGCTTCCAAAGTGTACGGGCGCGTGGCGCAAGTTTTGGTGGACGACAACCAGGCGGTGAAAGCCGGCCAGGTACTGGTGAAGATTGATCCGCGCGATTACCAGGCGGCGCTCGATCAAGCGAAGGCTTCGCTCGCGCTGGCCGAAAGCGAAGCGCGGTCCGCGGGAGTGGACGTGCCGCGGACGCGGGAAAACGTGGCCAGCGGAAATTCAAGCGCGGACGCGGGCTTGCTTGGTGCGGAGGCGGACCTGGCGCGCGCACAAGCGACCTACGAGCAAGCGCAAACGGCGGACCTGGCATGGGCGCAGGCCAACATCGAGAAAAGCCGCGCGAATGCGGAACTGGCGAAAGCCGATCTCGCGCGCTACAAGCCGCTGATGGAAAAAGGCGAAATTTCGAAGCAACAGTACGACGCGGCGCAGGCCAATGCGGACGCCACCGCGAGTGCCTTGAAAGCCGACCAGGAAAAGCTCGAGCAGGCGCGGCGCAACGTGGAAGTTTCCAAAGCACAACGCGATTCGGCGAGAGCGAAAGTGGAACAAGCACAAGCGGGAGTCGTGGCAGCGCAGGCGGACCTCAAGCAGGTCAGCATGAAAACCGCGGACGCGCAGGCCAAACTCGCGAAAGTGGAACAGGCGCGAGCGGCGCTCGATGCGGCGCAATTGAACTTGAGCTACACGGATATCACCGCTCCGGTGGACGGCGTGGCCACCCACAAGCAGGTCGAGGTAGGCCAGATCGTGCAAGCGGGCCAAGGTCTGCTGGTGGTTGTGCCTCTGCAAAACGTCTGGGTGACGGCAAATTTCAAGGAGACGCAACTGAAAAAGATGAAGCCGGGACAGCAGGCCGAAGTGAAAGTGGACACCTACGGAAAGACGTTCAGCGGGCATGTGGACTCCATCGCGGGCGCGACCGGCTCGGTGCTCAGTCTGCTGCCGCCGGAAAACGCTACCGGGAATTACGTGAAAGTTGTTCAGCGCATTCCCGTGAAAATCGTGCTGGATCCCATTTCTTCGGACAAAGCGGTACTGCGTCCGGGAATGAACGTGGACGCGACCGTGGTTACAAAATAACTCGGAATAAAGATACGGATTGCGCCGGTAGTACGTAGAAACAGCAGGGACAGAGTTTCGAACACGATGCGAGAGAGAATCCTATCGAAGCTGCGGATGCCGGACGGCACGATCAACCCCTGGGTGATCGCCATAACCGTCACGCTCGCAACCTTCATGGAAGTCCTGGACACTTCCATCGCCAACGTGGCGTTGCCACACATTTCCGGCAGCTTATCGGCCGGCGCGGACGAATCCACTTGGGTACTGACGTCGTATCTGGTTTCGAACGCCATCGTGCTGCCGCTTTCGGGATGGTTTTCTGGGCTGATCGGGCGCAAGCGCTTTTACATGTCTTGCGTCGCGCTGTTCACGGTTAGCTCGTTTTTGTGCGGGCTGGCGCCGAGCCTGGGCGTGCTGGTGATTTTCCGGATTTTGCAGGGCGCAGGAGGCGGTGGTCTGCAGCCGAGCGAGCAGGCCATTCTGAACGACACGTTTTCCCTGGAGAAGCGTGGCATGGCGTTTGCCGTCTATGGCCTCGCCGTCGTCGTAGCGCCAACGATTGGGCCCTGGCTGGGCGGCTGGATTACGGACAATTTTTCCTGGAGATGGATTTTTTACATCAACGTGCCGGTGGGAATTATTTCGCTGATTCTCACGAACTTCTTGATCAGCGATCCGCCCTACATGAAAAAGTCGAATCTAAAAGCGGGATTCCGCATCGACTATATCGGCATCGGATTGATCAGCCTGGGTCTGGGAAGCATGCAGATCATTCTGGACAAAGGGCAGCGCGACGACTGGCTGTCATCCGGTTTCATCCGCACGTTTTTCGCGCTGATGATCTTTGGAATCATCGGCGGAATCATCTGGGAATTGCGCCAGAAGGAGCCGGTCGTAGATTTAAAGATGCTGAAGGACCGCAACTTTGCCATCTCCACCATGGCGATGTTTTTCCTGGGCTTTGTGCTGTACGCCAGCACCGTGCTGATTCCGCAGTTGCTGCAAGAGCTCTTGGGATACACGGCGCAGCTCGCGGGAATGGCGCTGTCGCCGGGCGGTGCGGTGATCATGTGCATGATGCCGGTCGTAGGAATTCTGGTGTCGAGGGTGGACACGCGCATTCTCATCACCTTCGGCTGCATTGTGTCGGCGTCGGCGCTGTTCGTGATGGCGGGATGGGACCTCGGCCTGGATTACGGCCACGCCGTACGCGCACGCATGTTGCAAAGCTTCGGGCTGGCGTTTCTGTTCATCCCCATCAACGTGGCGGCGTTCGCGTACGTGCCGAAGGAAAAGACCAACATGGGCACGGGAATCATCAACCTGGCGCGAAACATCGGTGCGAGCGTGGGAATTGCCACGGTGACAACCATGCTGGACCGGCGAACGCAATTTCACCAGTCGCGTCTAACGGAGAAGGTGAACGATTACAGCGCGGCGTATCACAACATGCTGAACGGCCTCGAGACGAAGCTGGTCGCGGCAGGCTCGACGGCCGCGCACGCCACCGCGCAGGCGCACGGAATGATTTACAACACGATTCAGCGGCAAGCGGTGATGCTGTCGTTCATCGACAATTTTAAAATGCTGGGCGTGGTGTTCCTGGCGGTGATCCCGGTCTTGCTGATGATGAAGAAGCCGAGGGCGCCAGCCGGCGGAGTGCCGGTGCACTAAGCGGGAAATAGCATCTGCGCCCAAACGGGGCGAACGAGTTTTGTTTCGAATGGGGGGAACGACGATGGCAACACAAGTGGCAGTGGGTACGCAGCTCAACGAACAGACGCTGATTCGCGCCGGTCAACGGGGCGATCAGCAGGCGGTGGAAGCGCTCTTCCGCCGTTACCAGCGGCCGTTGTTTCAGACCGCTCTGCGGGTGCTAGGAAATACGGAAGACGCGGAGGACGCGCTGCAGGACGGGATGCTCTCGGCGTACCGTAATTTGAAGCGCTTCGAAGGGCGCTCGCAGTTTTCCACCTGGCTGACGCGCATCGTGATCAACGCGGCGCTGATGCGACGGCGTAGCGCGAAAGCCCGCCCGGCGGTTTCGCTGGACGAGTCGCCGCGCGAAGACGAGCTGCCGGCCGCGGAACGCTTCGCCGATGACGGCCCAAACCCCGAGCAGGTTTTCGAAAGCACGGAGATTCGCGAGATGATCAGCGAAAACCTCGACGAGCTTTCACCGCTCCTCCGCACCGCTTTCGTCCTGCGCGAAGTGCAGGGCTTTTCGACCGGCGAGGCCGCCAAGAAGCTCGGCGTCACGGAAAACACGCTGAAAGCGCGCTTGTGGCGCGCGCGGCATCAGCTTGCTGAGCGCCTCGGGCGACGTCTGCGCCGGATGAAGGACGGTATGGCGGGCGGCATGGGCGACCCCGAGTGCAGCTACTGCTGACAACGAAAAATCGAAGCAAGGACGTAAGGAGACAAGGGCCGGCGAAATCGCCGGCCCTTGTTGTTTTGCGGAGAAATCCCAAGATTTGGCAACTAACCAGACGCGGCGACGTAGCGGCCCAGAACGCGGAGCTCGCTGGTGGCGTTTCGAACGGCGGCCAAGGCTTGTTCGAGCCTGGCAACGTCGCCTGCTTCAACATCAATAAAAAACTGATACTCCCAGGGGCGGCCATGGATCGGCCGGCTTTCAATCTTGAGCAGATTCACACCGTGCTTCGCGAAAGGCTCGAGCGAGGCGAGCAGCGCGCCAGGCCGGTGGGCCAACCGCATGGCGAGAGAAACCTTTCGCGCGCCGGGAGTTAGCCATCCACCGGCTTCCGTTTCCGGAACCAAGAGTACGAAGCGGGTGTAATTTTCGGCGTTGTCCTGGATGTTCTCGGCCAGGATCACTCCCTTATAGTGGTCGGCGGCGCGGCGACCGGCGATGGCCGCGGAGGTTTTGTCTCCGCGAGCCAGTGCTTCACGCACGCTACCGGCGGTGTCTTCGGCGGGAACGCGCCTCCATTGCGGATGCGCGGCAAAAAAGCGTTCGCACTGCGCCAGCGCCATGGGATGCGAGGCGACGGAGCGGATTTCGCCAAGCGAAGAGCCGGGAGCACCGATGAGCTGCATTTGAATCGGCAAAATCGTTTCGGCAACAATCGTCAGCCCGCTTTCCATCAGCAAATCGAACACCCGGACGACCGAACCGGCAAGCGAATTCTCCACGGGGGCCAGAAGTGCGTCGGCTCCGCCTTCTGGGACCGCAGAGAAGGCGGCCTCAAACGTAGCGCGAGGCACGGTGATGATCGCTTCACCGAGAAGCTGGATGGCGGCGGCCTCGCTGAATGCTCCAGGCTCGCCTTGGAAGGCCACTCGCGTGGTTTTGCGATCGGGTGCGCTCATAAGCAGGCGCTATCTTGCAATAAGCGGCGGAAAACAAAAAGCGGAGTTTCGTCACGCTGCGATCCGGATCTTGGCGTCACGCCTTGAGCACACTTGAACTGCTTTGCCTGAACCTCTCTCCGCCATTCATGTTCGAATGATAAGGAAGCCCACCAAAGCGCGTGAGCCAAGCGTGTGCGCTAAGCGGGAATGTCCAAAACCATGAAGATTCCTTTGCCGGCAAAAATCCTGCTAAGCATCGCTCTCTCTACCGGAGCGATCCTGCTGGTCACCAACGCCTATTTCGCCGGATCGGCGATGCCTTTCGCCTTCTTCATGCTCACGCTGGCCAGCGTGATTTTGGTTCTTCTCCGGGTCGGGCGCTCCTGGCTGGACCTGGTTTTCCTGATCGTGGCCGCCGCCGTTCTCGCCATCATCAGCGCTTGGCATTTTCAGTATCAGCCAAACTGGGAGAGTTGCGTTTCGTTCCTGGGCCTAGGCAGTCTCCTGGTATTGGGGCTTCGCGCTGTATGGTCCGAGGGGGAAAAACGAAAACTCCTGGCGCTGGCTTTCGCGCCCTCGTTCCTATTCGCGGCCTTTATGGTTTTCGCGGGCGTCGTGTTGGACCGCACCCAGATCTGGCATCCGAAGACGCTTGACTTGTACCTTTTTTCGTTTGACGCCAGTCTTCACGTGCAGTTTGCCTTCCTGCTGGGGCAAGCCTATGCCATGTGGCCGTGGTTCAAAGTCCTTGGCCTGACGCTGTACATTGCGCTGCCGATTCCAATCGCCATGGTGTATGCGGGTCAGTTGCTGCGCGGCAAAGAAAAAGCGTTCCCCGCCATGACGGCGTTCCTGATAACAGGACCCCTCGGCATTTTCTTCTACAATCTTTTCCCCGCGCTGGGTCCCGTCCATATTTTTCAGCAGGGTTTTCCGTGGCATCCGCTCACGACCGCCGAGGCATCGCATTTGTTCCTCGAATCCATTGCCGTGAAGGGCGTGCAAAACGCCATCCCTTCGCTGCACATGTCCTGGGTCCTGCTGGCGTGGTGGTATTCCCGGGGGCTATCGGCGGTGGAGCGCGCCGTCGCGTTGACGTTTGTGGTGTTCACGGCGTTCGCCACCCTCGGCACCGGCGAACACTACTTCATTGATCTGGTCGTCGCGTATCCCTTCAGCGTGATGATTCAATCCCTCTGCGCATTTTCCCTCCGCTGGAATCAGCGAGATCGTGTTGCCGCCGCGCTGTATGGGCTGTTGACGACACTGGCGTGGTTTGTGGCTTTGCGTTATACGCCAAGGCTTTTCTGGGCTTCTCCGATTGTGCCCTGGACGTGCTGTGTGGTCACGGTGGCCTCGGCGCTTTTCTTTCATTGGCGGCTAGAAGCAGCTGCGGACGCCGTCGTCCGGCAGCCCACCCAATCAGCCGCCGAAATGGCTGTTGCGCTCTCCTAACTCAAGAATCTACTCTCGGAGAAGGCCCGCGCGGTGACGGCTGAGTTCGGTGTGTGTTTGCACTCCGCTGAGCGCTATAATTCCCGCGCAAGAAGAGAGGCCCAGCCATGAACAGACCCGCGCCGTCGGAATTTGCCGACTCTTACGCTGCCTATATTTCCAAGGTTCCGGGGACCGATGTCCTGGGCGTGCTGGAATCCCAGCGCTTGCAAATGCTCCATCTGTTTGCGGGACGCAGCGAACGGGACGGCAGCTTTCGCTATGCGCCGGGAAAATGGACGGTGAAGGAAGTTCTCGGGCATATTACGGATACCGAGCGCATTTTTACGTATCGGGCGCTGCGGATCGCGCGCGGCGATCAAACGGCGCTCCCGGGATTCGAACAGGATGACTTCGTGCGCAATGGCGCCTTCAGCGAGCGAACGCTTGCCGGTCTCGCCGACGAATTTGCCGCGGTGCGGAACGCCAGTCTCGCACTCTTCCACTCCTTCCCGGAAGAGGCCTGGCCGCGTCGCGGCGTCGCCAGTCAGAAGGAAGTCACCGTGCGCGCCCTGGCTTTTATCACTGCGGGACATCAGATCCACCACCGGCTCATTTTGGAAGAGCGCTATTTCCCGGCCATTCCGCGCGCGTGATTCGAAACGCCAAAGCAGGGGCGGAGGCGCGAGTGGCCCGCGTACACGCGCTGGTAGACTAACTCGTGGCGGTGCGCTCCATGTTGCGGCTTGACCGGAACCTTTTCGAAAAACTCCTGCCTGGGCCGCGGGCCAGCAGGACGCGACGGTCTTGCGGCTTCCTTGCTGGCGCTGCTTTTCGGTTTGAGGAGGTGGCAAAGCAAAATGCTAGCCAACGCGATGATGAACGCGGTAGCGACCAGGGCCACCGCCTGCGCTGCCAACCGATTCGCAAGTGATCATCGAGAGTGCAGATCCCGGTACAAAGGAATGTCACGGCAAGGAAGCTGACCAATCCTCGGAAAGTGCGCGCAAGCCCTCCGCGGACCGCCAGCGATTTTGCAGGATACAAGTCCCAGCCATGGTGGTAAGAGCGGATAGGCAGCGCTTAGTCCTCGTGCGAGCCGCGGGCGGTGATGGCCGGCTCGGGAAAGCGTAGAAAATCGAGATAGCGAAAAACGGGTGGCGCGTATGGCTTCTTCATCACGCTGCCACACGTGCAGCGCGGGTTGCTTCCTTCCACTTCACTGCTGGTTTCCACCAAGACGGTGCATTGGCACGCTGGGTTCATGCATTGCCAGCGTTGTCCGGACTTCATGAGCATGGCCCTGGTACCTCCCTTCGCTAGAGCGGCCGGGGTGTCCGCAAAGGCATTTTCAGGTCGGGCCTTGATATGAGGAGTTCTACTGTATTTATAAGTAAAGTTAAATGCAAGAGATATTTTATCGGTTACTATGGCTGCATCACTCGTACTCCGCCGGTACCACGACGATACCGCGGGCTGGCGATCTTCGCTGGCAGGGCGCACGCTGTGCTTCCTGTGTTGGCCACGACCCGCGTCGTGACGGCAAACCTGTCATCCTCCTTCTCGCTCAAACACTTCAATCTCGCCAGGGGACACCACGTGGACAGGCTCTTCCACTTCCCGGTCGAGGTTGCTACAGGGACGGGCGGCTGTTAAAATTCGTTGTTTGCCGGGATGCAGCCGTCTGCACTGTACGCGCGGACGGCTTTTTCTCCGTATGGAATGGCGTTCGCATTCGCAACGACGGACGCCCCATCTCTTGACCTGAACCCCTCGCGATTGCTTCGAGTGCGGCACGGGTGCGATAGCATCTGGTTTTCGGGTTCGGGTCGCCGTTCCTGGCGCCTGCGGAAGGGAGACTGCGAGTGGCAAAGTACGACGTAGCAATTGTCGGAAGTGGGCCGGGCGGGTACGTCGCCGCGATTCGCGCGGGCGAATTGGGCCTGAAAACAGTGGTCGTCGAGAAGGATCCGTATCTCGGCGGAACCTGCCTGCACGTCGGCTGCATCCCCACCAAAGTGCTCCTGCACCATGCTGAGGTCTACGACCACTTCAAGAACGGCGCGGAATTGGGCTTTGAAGTCAGCGGGCTGAAAATCAACTGGGCCAACGTGCTGGCGCGCAAAGACAAGATCGTCAAGAAGCACGCCAAAGGCATCGAATTCCTTTTTAAGAAAAATAAAGTGGAGTGGGTGCAGGGCTGGGGACGATATGAAGGACCAGGCAAAGTCAGCGTCGAGAAAGACGGCAAGAAGTCCATCCTCGAAGCTTCGAACATTCTGATGGTCAGCGGTTCGGAAGCGCGCGCTCTTCCGGGAATCGAGCCCGATCACAAAACCATTCTCACCAATCGCTCGATTCTGGAACTGCCGGAAATCCCCAAGACCTTGATCGTGGTCGGCGCCGGCGCCGTTGGGGTCGAGTTTGCCTCCATCTACAATTCCTTCGGGACCCAGGTAACCATCCTCGAAGCCCTGCCGCGCGTTGTGCCAGTCGAAGACGAAGAGATTTCCGCGGAGCTGGACAAATCGTTCCGCAAGAAAAACATCCAGATCTTCACCAGCAGCATGGTGGACTCCGTCAAGAAGGACGCCAAGGGCGTCACCGTCTCGTTCAAGGACAAAGACGGCAAGCCCCAGACCATGCAAGCGGAGAAGCTCCTGCTCGCCGTCGGCCGCAAACCCATGACCGAAAATTGCGGCCTGGAAAAGTCGAAGGCCAAGCTCGATCGCGGCTTCGTGCTGGTCGGGGACTTCATGGAAACGGCCGAGAAAGGTTTGTACGCCATCGGCGATATCGTCGCCGGACTGCCGCAACTGGCGCACGCCGCCATGGCCGAAGGCATCGTCGCCGTCACTCACATCGCGGGCAAGCCCACGCATCAGATCGTGAAGACGCGCATTCCCAACGCCACCTACTGCGAGCCGCAGATTGGTTCGATCGGCTTGACGGAGAAGCAGGCGCGCGACGCGGGCTATGCCGTGAAAGTGGGAAAATTCCCCTTCGTGGGCAACAGCAAAGCCACGATTCTCGGAAGTCATGGAGGATTCATCAAAGTGGTCTCCGACGAACAGTACGGCGAGGTGCTGGGCATTCACATCATCGGCCCGCTGGCCACGGAAATCCTCGCCGAGGCCGCCACCGTCCTGAATCTCGAAGGCACCATCGACGACATGATGAACATGGTCCACGCCCACCCCACGGTCTGGGAAGGCCTGGGCGACGCGTTCGCGTCCGTGCGCGGCCTGCAGATTAACGTGTAGTGACTGTTGATTGGTGAAAACAGAATCGTGATTCCTTGCGAAGTCATTGATTTGGGATTGATTGGCTACGCCGAAGCGTGGGCCCTGCAGAAGCGCGTCGTCACGGCGCGCAAAGCCGGCGCCATCGAGGATGTGCTGTTGCTCTGCGAGCATCCCCACGTCCTTACGCAAGGCCGCAACGGCAAACGCGAAAACCTTCTGGCCTCCGATCACATTCTGCAACAAAAAGGCGTGGAGTTTTACGCCACCGACCGCGGCGGCGACATTACCTATCACGGTCCGGGACAGATTGTCGGCTACCCCATCTTGAATCTCGCCGCCATCCGCCGCGATGTAGTCTGGTACGTGCGCATGCTCGAGGAAGCCATGCTTCGCGCCACCGCGGAATTCGGAATCGCCGCCGCGCGCATCCCCGGAAAAACTGGAATATGGGTGCAGACCGGAGCAACCGAGGAAAAGCTCGCAGCCATTGGCGTGCATCTCAGCCGCTGGGTCACCTCCCACGGTTTCGCCTACAACGTCTCGACCGACTTGCGCTACTTCGACCTGATCGTCCCCTGCGGTATCGCCGACCGCAAGCCCACGTCACTTGAAAAGTTGCTAGGCCGCAACGTGAAGCGAGACGAAGTCGCGCTCAGCATCGTGAAATATTTTGGCGAAGTATTTGGTTTGGAAATGCGCGAACTATCCCGCGCCGGTTTTCTGGAGCAAGTGGAACACGCGGAGCAGCCCGTAGCCGCATCCGCGTAATCGTAGGACAGACAGTCCTGTCTGTCCTAGGAAAATGGTGGTCGTAAAGGCGGGGCAGCCAAAAACGCTGCCCCACCGGAGCAACAATGAAGAAAGACCTAACACGCCAGCAGCACCTGGACCTGTACTACTTCATGCGGCTGAACCGCGCCGTCGAAGACACCATGGTGAAGCTCTTCCGCCAAAACAAAATCGTCGGCGGGCTGTACTCCAGCCTCGGCCAGGAAGCCATTTCCGTGGGCACCTCCTACGCCCTGCAAAAAAAAGACTGGCTAGCGCCCATGATCCGCAACATCGGCGCCCTGCTGGTAAAAGGCGTCAAGCCCCGCGACATCTTCATGCAGCACATGGCCAAATACGATTCGCCCACCAAAGGCAAGGACGGCACCAGCCATTTCGGCGATCTCGACGATCTCCACATCGTCTCCCCGATCTCCATGCTGGGCGATTTGATCCCGGTGATGGCCGGCGTGGCTTTGGCCGGCCGCTACCTCGGCCAAAAAATTGTGGCCATGACCTGGATCGGCGACGGCGGCAGCTCCACCGGCGTCTTTCACGAAGGCCTGAATTTTGCGGCCGTCCAGAAAGCCCCGTTCGTCCTGATCCTCGAAAACAACCTGTGGGCCTACTCCACACCCGTCCGCAAGCAAGTCCCGCTCGAAAATCTCGCGGACCGCGCCAAAGCCTACGGCATCGACAGCTACATCGTGGACGGCAACGACGTCGCCGCGGTTTACTCGACAGCCAAGGAAGCCGTGGAACGCGCGCGCGCCGGCGAAGGTCCCATCCTGATTGAAGCCAAAACGTTCCGCCGTCTGGGCCACGCGCAGCATGACCCCGCCGAGTACGTCCCGAAAGAAATGCGCGCCTACTGGGAAGCCCGCGACCCCCTCGCCTTACACGAAAAATTCCTGACGAGCGAAAAACTCCTCGACACGAAAAGCAAAAAAGAGATCGAGGACAAAATCAACACGCTGCTCGCCGCGGAGCGCGACTTTGCGGAAAACTCGCCCATGCCCCCGGCGGAATTCGCGGAAACCGGTGTCTACTGCCCGGGCGACGAGTGCCACAAGATCCGCGCGAAATGGGAGCGCCCCATTTCCGAAGTGACGCCGCCAAAATCGAGCGTCGCAGCGGTGTGGACCGTCCCAGGATTCGGCGCCGGCAAAGGCTCGAGCGGCGCGCATGCCCCCATTCATTTCGGCGACACGCAGCCGTCTACTGGAATTTCCGCGAGCGAGGTGAAATCCACCAACGGTGGCAAGCCGGCCGCAAAAGTAACCGCCAAAACAGCGGCGAAGAAAACCCTGAAGGCCGCCGCCGCAAGCGCCTCGCGAAAGGCGCGGAGGTAGCCATGCCCGAAACCAATGCGCCCGGCATCCAGGGAGCCCCCATCAGAACAAAGACGAACGGCGCCGCCACCGCGGGAGCGCAGATCACCTTCCTCGAAGCCATCAAGCAAGCCATGTTCGAGGAGATGGAGCGGGACCCCGCCGTGGTCCTGCTCGGCGAAGATGTGGGCGTGTACGGTGGAGCCTTCAAGACCAGCGAAGGCCTGCTCGAGCGCTTCGGCTGGGAGCGCGTCATGGACACCCCCATCAGCGAGAGCGCCATCATCGGCGCCGCCTGCGGCATGAGCTACCTCGGCCTGCGCCCCATCTGCGAAATGCAATTCATCGATTTCATCGTCTGCGCGTTCAATCAGATCACCAACTTCGTCGCCAAGGGCCATTATCTCTGGAACGCGCCAGCGCCCATGGTGATCCGCGGCCCCTCGGGCGGCGGCGTGCACGGCGGCCCGTTTCATTCCGCGAACCCGGAAATGTATTTCGTGCACACGCCGGGCCTGAAGGTGATCTATCCCTCAACGCCCTACGATGCCAAAGGTCTGCTCAAAGCCGCCGTGCGCGACAATAATCCCGTTCTCTTCTTCGAACATAAATTCCTGTACCGCCGCATCAAGGGTGAAATCCCCGCCGGCGACTACACCGTGCCCATCGGCAAAGCCGTCGTACGCCGCGAAGGCAGACACCTGACGATTCTTTCCTACGCGGCGATGATGCACACGTCCCTCGAAGCCGCCGAGGCCCTCGCCAAGGAAGGCATCGAGGCCGAAGTGATTGACCTGCGCACGCTCCTGCCGCTCGATGAAGAAACGATTTTGAATTCCGTAAAGAAGACCAACAAATGCCTGGTCGTGCATGAAGACACCAGGACCGGCGGAATTGCCGGAGAAATCGCCGCGCTGCTCTGCGAGAAAGCCTTCGGCGATCTGGACGGCCCGCTGCTGCGCGTCACGTCCCTCGACACCCCGGTGCCCTACGCGCCGACGCTCGAAGAATATTTCCTGCCCAACGCGAAAAAGGTTTTTTCCGCCGCGAAAGAGCTGGCGCGGTATTAGGATCTTGACGAGAACAGGAGAACGACGATGGCAGTTGACATAGTAATGCCCCAGATGGGGGAAAGCATTTTCGAAGGCACCATCACCAAGTGGTTGAAAAAACCTGGCGACAAAGTGGAGCGTGACGAGCCGCTCTTTGAAATCTCCACCGACAAAGTGGACGCGGAGATTCCCTCGCCCTCCGCCGGCGTGCTGAAGGAAATCAAAGTCGGCGAGGGCCAGACCGTGCCCATTCAGACCATTGTCGGCGTCATTGACGCGGCCGGTTCCGCCGCCGCGGCCCCTGCGCCTGCCCCGGCGAAGCCAGCGGCACCCACGCCGGCCCCTGCCAAAGCTCCTGCGGCAGCAGCTCCGGCGCCCGCGGTCGCACCCAGACCTGCGCCTCCCGCTCCGTCCGCGCCGGTGGCTGCTGCTCCCGCACCGGCTTCTTCCGGTTCCACTGGCGAACGCATTCACAGCTCTCCACTTGTCCGCCGCATGGCTTCGGAACATGGCATCGACCTCTCCACGGTGACCGGTACAGGAGCAGGCGGGCGCATCAGCAAGCAGGACATTGAAGCGCTGATCGCCGCGGGCGGTGCTCCATCTGCCGCGCCACCGGCGGCCGTTTCCGCCGTGCCCCCGCGGCCATCCGCGCCGCCTCCGCCACCATCTGGAACCGGCGGCCCACAAGCGCACGCGGCCCTCGAGGCCGCCGTGCCCCGCGAAAAAATGTACTTCGGCAACTACGAAGTCCAGCCCCTCAGCGTCATGCGCCAGCGCATCGCCGAGCACATGGTCATGTCCAAGCACGTCTCGCCGCACGTGTACTCCGTGGACGAGGTGGACATGACCAAAATCGCCTCGCTGCGCGCCAAGTCCAAGGACGAATTCGAAAAGCGCTACGAAACCAAGCTCACCTTTATGCCCTTTTTCGTGAAGGCCGCCGTCGCCGGCCTGCGCGCGTTTCCCACGCTGAACGCCTCGCTCGACGGCACTAACGTCATCCTCCACAAGGAGATCAACATCGGCATCGCCGTGGCCCTCGATTGGGGACTGCTTGTGCCGGTAGTCAAGAACGCCGACGAGAAAAACATCCTTGGCATTCAGCGCACCATGAACGATCTCGCCGAGCGCGCGCGTTCGAAAAAACTGAAGCCCGAAGAAGTCCAGGAAGGAACATTTTCCATCACCAATCCCGGCGTCTTCGGCGGCCTGTTCGGACTGCCGGTCATCAGCCAGCCCAACGTCGGCATCCTCGGCCTCGGCGCCATCGAAAAGCGCCCTGTGGTCATCAACGATTCCATCGCCATCCGCTCGATGTGCTACGTGACGCTCAGCTACGACCACCGCGTCGTGGACGGCGCCATCGCCCACCAGTTCCTGCACAAGGTGAAGGAAACGCTCGAGAACTGGAACGAGCCCATTCTCTAAGCCGACGCCCTTTGCAGGCAACCAATCTGTGAACCGAAGCCCGGCCGAAGCGCCGGGTTTCGACTTTCTCCCGCCCCAGCACTCCGCGCCAGCACATACGCGTTCTCGCGGGTGTCCGAAACTGGAACGCGCGTTCTCGATACTGGCCAGGCGAACCTACTTCCTTCCTCCCGGGTCTCGTCTAAACCACTCACAGATAAGACGTTACTCGCATACGCTAGTGGCAGCCCGGCTGCCTCTCACTACGCTAGCGCGGGAGGAAACCCCGCGCGGTAACAGGGAGCAGCTTTCCATGGTGACCGCCACTCTCGATGTCTCCTGGGGCTGTGAAACGATGCCAACGCGAATTCTCATCGCCGATGACCAGCAGGACGTCCTGGACGCCCTGCGTCTCTTGCTCAAAGGCCACGGTTACAGCATCGAAACCGTGAATTCGCCCGCGGACCTTCTGGCGGCGGTGACGCGCCAGGAGTTCGATATTCTGCTGATCGATCTGAACTACGCCCGGGATACTACTTCGGGACGCGAAGGCCTGGATGTGCTCAGCCGGCTCAAGGAGTTCGAAGACCATCCGCCGGTGGTGGCCATGACCGGCTGGGCCACCGTGGGATTGGCCGTGGAAGCCATGCAATACGGCGTCAGCGACTTTGTGGAGAAGCCCTGGACCAACACGCGCCTGCTCGAGATTCTGCAGAAGCAAGTCAGCCTGGGACGCGAACGCCGCGCATCGCGGCTGCGGGAAGCGCAAGAGGCGCGCGCGCGAAAGGAAGCGCTGCTTCATCAGCAGGAGCAGGAACGGGAAATCGCCGAAGCCAAAGCCATCCAGGAAAAGCTGCTGCCACGCGAAATTCCGCAGATGCCCGGGTATGAAATCGCCAGCGCGTGGCAGTCCGCCCGGCTGGTGGGCGGCGATTATTTCGACATTCTTCCACTGGACGAAAAATCGCTGGGAATCTGCATCGCCGACGTGGTGGGAAAAGGCATGCCGGCAGCCCTGCTGATGTCCAACCTGCAGGCGGCCGTGCGCGGGCTTTCCTCGGCCACCTTCGCGCCGGATCTGCTCTGCAGCCGGCTCAATTCCCTGATGTACCGGAATACGGCCAGCGACCGCTTCATCACCTTTTTTTATGCGCAACTGGACGGTCCCGGGCGTCGCTTGGCGTATGTCAACGCCGGCCACAATGCGCCCTTCGTGATGCACTCCGACGGCACGCACGAGCGCTTACGGGAGGGCGGCACGGTGCTCGGCGTCTTCGACACCCAAAGCTATGATCTGGGCTTGGCGCAGTTGTCGGCCGGTGATCGCGTGCTGCTATTCACCGACGGCATCACCGAAGCGCGCAACTCCGCGGGCGAGGAGTTCGGCGAAGCCCGGCTCCTGGGCCTGCTGAACGACCACCGCGCCTCGAGCGCCGATGAATTGCAGGCGAAAATTCTTGAGGTGGTGGCCGAGTTTAGCGGGCACCACTGGCAGGACGATGCCACCCTGCTGGTGCTTGCCGTCGCAGCCTAAACAGCAGAAAAACAGCAAGGCGTCAGCCCCCCGGGGAAACCCCTGCAGCGAATCCCGCTATCCCTGGATTCCTTCTGAGCCTCATTGCAGCAACGGTTTGAGCTTGTTCACCCACACAGCGAAGCCCTCCAGGGGAATGGGTTCAATCCCCACGTCACGCAGCGTGTCCCGCACGAAACGGTGACGGTCGTTTTCCATCTTCAGCGCTCCGCCGCGCATCGGCCGTATCTGTTCCACGGCCTGCAATATGCAGGTTTATCCAAGTAGCGGTTACTACTTCAAGCAAGCGCTTGGTCCGGTTGCGGCCGCCGTTTTCCGGATTCGAGAACTCGCGCGCTCAAGTTGGGAAACCAGCGGGGCGGGTGAAAATCCCACTACGGGAGAGGGCCTTCCGGAAAAAGAGAAGGCCGGGACCCATGTCCCAGCCTCCCCGGCAAGAGCTTCGTTCGAACGTCGCGCGAACCTACCGCCGCTTTTTCTTCTTAGCGGTCTTCTTGGCCTTCTTCTTCGCGGCCTTTTTCTTGGGCTTGGATTTCTTGGCCTTCTTCTTGGGCGCAGCTTTCTTCTTCGCCGTCTTCTTGGCTGGTTTCTTGGCTGGTTTCTTGGCCGCTGGTTTTGGCGCCTTCGGAGCGGGAGCCGCTTCTTCCTCGGGCTCCTCCCCAACGATCACCAATTCCTCTTCCTCGGTCTCGACGATCTCTTCGGTCTCGCCGCCCAGCTCTTCGTCTTCCAGCCTCGACAGCTCGTTGTCGTCTTCGAAATTATCCTTCTCGAAAGCCATGCCGTTCCTCCCCTGGGGGAATGCTGGGCTTCGCCTGGAAATGGCGGGCCCGCGGGTTGCTGTTCGGGCCGGAGCTCTCTCGAACTACACCCCGTCCTTGCGCCGTTGTTATCGTACTCGCTGGAAGTTGTCAAGCATTCTGCGCTATTCCCCGCCTAGCAGCGCAAAAATGCTCATCCACGCTGCGGGCACGGCCACCGCCGAAGATCGCTTGGCGCTTTTTCAGTGTCTTGTAACCTGCTGTAAATAATATGGTTAGTTGTGACTGGCGGCGGCCGGGCCGCTTGCGGGACCAGCGCTCGAGGCTTGCGGAGACTTCTTCGCCGTCTTGGAACGCACACGCCTGGGCGAGGCTTCCGGCGCTCCGCCGATGGTGTAGACGCGCAACACCATCCCCCGGCTTACGTGGTTGGACTTCAGCCGGTTCCACTTGCGCAAATCTTCCGCGTTCACGCTGAAGCGGTCTGCAATTCCTCCCAGCGTGTCGCCGCGCCGCACGCGGTAACTCACCAGCCGCCGCTTCGTTTCCGCTTGCGGCTGCGTCGCGGGAATAATCAGTTTTTCTCCCGCTTCGAGCGCCTCATTGCGCTCCAAATTGTTGGCGTCCGCAATCGCTGCCGCCGTCACGCGGTACTTTTTCCCGATGGACGTCAGCGTCTCTCCCGCCTCCACGCGGTGCCGCCGCCAGCTCACCCACTTATCCGGAGGAATGTCTGCGATCTCGGCCGAAAACCGTTCCGCCGAACCCTGCGGCAAATGCAATTGAAACGAAGGATCGTCCGGAGTCGCGAGGCGCAGCAGCGCGGGATTCAGCGCGCGCAGCGTCTCCACGTCCACGTCAATGGTTTCCGCCACCAGCCGCAAATCAATCGCGCGCCCCGGCTTCACCACATCCGTGGGCACCGGCTTTTCCGGCTCCACTTGAATGTTGTAGTGCGCCGCATCCTTGGCGATCAGCGTCAGCGCCAGAATGATGGGCACATAATTCTTCGTTTCGCGAGGCAGCGCATTGCGCTTGTACAGCTCCCAGAAATCCGCATAGCCGGTGCGTTCAATTCCTTTTTGCACGTTTCCCGGCCCGCAGTTGTACGCCGCCATCGCCAAATACCAGTCGCCAAACATTCCGTAAAGATCGCGCAAATGCTGCGCCGCCGCGCGCGTGGCTTTTTCCGGATCCTGCCGCTCGTCAATCCACCACGTGTGCGCCAGCCCGTACTCATGCCCGCGGTACGCCACGAACTGCCAGATTCCCCGCGCCCCCGCGCGCGACAGCGCCAGCGGCTGAAACGCGCTCTCTGCTTGCGCAAGGTAAATCAGGTCCTGCGGCACGCCTTCCTCGCGCAACACCCGTGCAATCATTTCGCGGTAACGCCCCGCCCGGCTCAGCCCCGTCTCCACAATCGCACGCCCCCGCGGCGTCTGGAAAAAATTCAGGAACGACAGCACTTCGTCATTCACCGTCAGCGGCAAATCGTGTGAAATATTCTTGGCCGCTTGCTCCGCCCGCTCCTTCAACCGCGGATCAACCGGAAACGTCATCTCCGCCACTTCGTCAATCGGTGCGGGCACGGCCGGCGCCTCGCTGAACCCGTCCCCGGCGCGGAACGCCTGCAACTCGTACGTGTACACCGCGTCCACCACGTGCCGGAACAGCTCGCTCAACTTGGGATCGCCGTTGGGGTCGTAACCGCTCTCGAGCATCCAGTCCACGGCATCGTCAAAATCCCTCCGCGCCGCTTCCAGATGCCCGGCCTTGAAGTTCTGCTCCCCCGACGCAAATTTGGCCTGCACCTGCTGAAGTAAGTAGTCCTTCCCACCCGGCACCGCCGGCAGCAGCGACACCAGCCTCGGCCTTGAAGGACTCGTCACCGGCAGCGCCACCAGCTCCGCCGGACGAGCCTGCTGCGCCGCCGTGCCAGCGACCGCAGGCGCCAACGCCGGCACCCGCGCCTGGACCGGCTTCTTCCCCGCATCCTCGCAGCCCGCCAGCGCCAGGCTAGCCGCCGCCAAAAGCAGCCCCATCGCCAGTCGGTTCATGCGCCGTTCCATCCCTCCATGGTAAGGACCGCGTAACGCCCCGGTCAACGCTTTCCCGCTCCCAGGGGGTTGGCTCTAACGGAACACAAATACCGCTTGCATCCGGTACCTTTTCGTGGTACTGTGTCTTTGCGTTTGTTGCTCTTGTATCGCCTTTGGGTTGTAAAGCGGTCGCAAGGTCAAACTTGCGGCCTTTTTTTGTGCCCGGGACTGCTTTGCAGCCCCGCGGGACAAGGCTTGAAGACGGCCGCGGCTCTGATGAGGGGCTCGGAACTTGAGGCACCAGATAGCTCAATTTAGTAATGCTCAGCCGTAACCCGGTTGACAGAAACGAGTAAAGCAGTGAGTAAAGAACAAGGTACAGTGAAGTGGTTCAATGCCAGCAAGGGCTTCGGTTTCATCCAGCGCCAGAGCGGTGAGGACGTTTTCGTCCATTTCTCCGCGATCGTGGCTGATGGCTATAAGTCGTTGAATGATGGCCAGGCGGTTGAATTCGAAGTCACCAAGGGCCCCAAGGGCCTGCAGGCCTCGAACGTACAGCCCCTCTAACGGACAGCGGTCTCCGGCCTAACCCCCGGCGCCCGCTTCACTTCACAAAATCAGATTGCGGGCGGAGCACTCCGGTGCCCCGCCCGTTTTTGTTTTTCGGCCCCTGTAGCACCGTCACTCCAGCCTCGGCTCCCCTCCCGCTTCCGCCCGTCGTTTACCCTCTATTCATATTAGCCAAGAATTACCCGATAACGATTCCCATTCACTTGCGCTACCATACCAACCCGTGCCCTCCCTTCCCCCCAACGAGCAATTGAAGGAGTTGCGCTCGCGACTGGGGATCACCACGCGCGACGTCGCCGAGTTCAGCCTAAAGATCGCCGAATCCGAGGGCAATCCCGAATTCCAGATCTCCAACGCCTGGCTCACGCAGATTGAAAACTCCGACTCCGTCCCCAGCATCTTCAAGCTCTACAGCTTGAGCGCCATCTATCGCATCAAGTTCACCGACCTGCTTTTGCTCTACGGTCTGGACATGCAGAAGCTGAATCTCCACCAGCTCGCCGCGCCGCTGCCGCAAACCCATTTGACCTCGCTCGAAGTCTATGACGCCGACCGCACCGTCTCCTTCCCCGTTCGCTTTGACCGCGCCTTCGATCTGGACAGCACCAATCTTCTCTCCCGCATGGTCGAACTCTGGGGAGAAATCCCCATCGCCCTGCTCCAGCACATGGACATCCGGCACAGCCAGTATGGCTTCATCGGCCTTCAGGATTTCACGCTCCACCCCTTGCTGCGCCCCGGCTCCTTCGTGCAGATCGATGCGCGCGTGCGCAAGGTGCGGCCCATGCGCTGGCGCACCGAATTCGATCGTCCTATTTATTTTGTGGAGTTGCGTGACGGCTACGCCTGTTCCTGGTGTGACCTGCTGGATGGACAGCTTCTTTTGCTGCCCCATCCGCTCTCGCCGTGCAGCGCCCGCCGTTTCAACTACGGCACCGACGCCGAGATCGTCGGGCAGGTGACGGCCGTGGCCATGCGCCTTACGGAAGCGTCGGATGCCCCTCCCGACGGAACCGCAAAATTGCCAAAGCGAGTCTGATGTTGGAAAGAAAAAGCCGCGCAATCGTGGGATCTGCTTCCAGGGGAATGGCCACCCGGTACGGCTCCAGCTTCTGCCAGGCCCTAAGAAATCCGTCCGGATTTTCACGCGAAGATTGCAGGTACGTTTCCAGTTCCCGTACCAGATCTTCCAGCGAATACGCCGACACCGCGTAGAAGACTTGTCTATGCGCGATTTCCAGCGCCTTCCGCGCGGTATCGGCTTGAAACCGCGCCGCCAGTCCCTCGTGATGATAGGTGCCCGAATTGTAGTCCCGGGTGGAGGCCAGATAAATCAAGCGCCCAAACTCACACGGAATTCTGGATAACGTGCGCTGCAGCAAGTCATCGTACGCATCTTGCACGGAAACCAGTCGTACCGTGGCACCCATTGCGCTTGATCCTTTGGAACTCCCCCGTCACCCGGCCCTTGCGCCAATTACACGCCGTGAATCCGTCCGGCTTCCTTCGCCGTCCGGAAACCGAGCTGCGTTTCGCGAATTCGCTGCGCCAATCCGTCGGCGCGCACGGCCAACCCCTGGAGCCCTTGCGGACCCGCCAGAGCAACGGACACAAACAATACGCTGCAGAGGAATTGCAGCCCGCCATAACGCAGCAAAATGCCGGCCTCCGTCCGGAGTTCCAGGTCGCTGCTCCGGCCGCTCGCTTGCAAATGCTCCCGCATGGTTCGGCGGATTTGCGCGGACGTCTGTTGAATCCAATACAGTGCGACTGCTTTTCGCTCTCGCGCGAAACATTTCTTAAGTCGTGCAGAGCCCAGGCCGGAAACGTATTCCAGATCTCTCTTCGCGAAAATTTGCGTGACAAACTCCGGCGGACATCCGCTTGCGATTCCATCTTCACGATTCAACGATTCGCCCGACGCAAAATGCTGCTGGTGATCCGCCAGGGTGGACTTCACCCACAGGATAATCGCGGCAAAAAGCAGAACGGCGGCGAGCGTCGCAATGGAGATTCCCATCACAGGTGGGCCGCCTTTTCGAGATAGCCACGCGCTTCGCGCAGCCGGTAGCGCGTGGCCGCCGCCACGCGCGCGTATTGCTGTTCGAGCGCGACGGTTTTCTGCGGTTCGGGATTCGCACGATAGGCCCACAGATGGCCGACCCAGATGCTCAGCGCGATGGCGTAGGAAACCGGGTGCAAATAGGACAAAATCTTGCTGCTGAGGTTTCCCATCACGGCAACAAACGCCAATTGAATGACGCTTAGCCCGATGAATAGGCCGTAGCCGATTAAGATTCCTCGCAAGTTTCTTCCGAAGGGAATCGCGTACAGGAACAATAAGGCCACCAGCGCAACAATGGTGAGGGCTTGCACGATTCGAACGTCGCGCTCGAGATTTACGCACGTAGCGATCCAGCGGTTCGCGTCATTCGAAGCGGCCACCGCTGCGTTCGTGCAAGCCAGAACAAACCCGATGGCCAGCAAATTTCGCGCCAAGCGGGCCGTTCCCGGATAGGCCGCGAGCGAGACCTTACAAATCTCGAACACCACGGCGCAACCGGCTACAACACCGAGGAATTCCGTGGTCCAGTAGACAGGAGAATAGAGGCGGGCTTCCCAGCGAAAGACAACAAACCGCAGCAGGGATTGGGAAAGAACAAATGCGATGTAGATATAAAAAACCGGATAGTGCGCCGCGAGTTTGCCCCGAAACGCTCGAACGAGGAGGAGACTCTCCAGAGTGATACCGCCCCACCAGATCAGTTGACTCAGCATTTTCTCTCGAAGCTGACCCAAATTGCCTACGCGGAGCTACATGCTAGCACGAGTCAGGGGGAAGCATGCCGCGCATCCCTCCCCCCGCGCCCTCGTACAAACGTTCTCTTAGGAAGCAATCCCGAACGACGGCGGTATCGGAATGGGCGGCTGAGGATCGGTTCCATCTGCGCTCCAGATCGCGGCGTTGCTCGAATGGGGAGAGGGAGATTGAAATGTTCCTGCCTTCACGATTCCCATACCCGCGGTGCTCGGAAAAAGGGCCACAGCAGCGAATAAAACCACCATACTCACTGCGAACGTGCTTCTCGCTTTTGACATCTGTGCCTCCGTGCTGAAAGGGAATTACGGCGCTTGGATCGTGACGCCCCGCAGTCCCGAACCCATTCCAGCCTAAGTCCAATCCAAAAATGCTGGCTTAGAAAGAACGGTTGGTTGCAATTCCAACCAGTTTCCCGCAAGCCATCACGTCGCGAGAGAGCCAACATCTGCTTCGTACCGGAAACGCAGCAGGCAATTCCTCTCCTAGAAACCAGAAAGGGTCTTGTTTTGGGCATCCGGCCAGGACATGCCTTTCGGGCGGAATCCCATGTCCTCCGGAGCGGCGACTGCGTCTCGCAATCCGGTCAAATTTTCGTGAGAATTCGTGGAATAAGCCTGGAATAGCAACGCGCGGCTCGTTCCTGACCGGAGGCTCCCGCACTCCCTGGGAATGCCCGCCCCGTTTGCAAGCGCTTCTCGCTCGTCAGGCCCGACACCGCAAATCTTGGCATCCCGACCTGCTGGCGTCTTCGCGCGGTTGCCTTCCCAAGCGGCTCCTACTTTTGCCCATTCTCGAGGCTCGCCCTGGGTAACTATTTGTCGGAACATGGCCGCAGCCGCGAACATGAATTTTTCCTCCGCGGAACCCCGGCCCACGAAGTACCAGTCTCGATGTGCTCCCCGGAGGCCCAACCAGGGCGCTTTTCGAGCAGTCCATTGCAAAGAGGGAGGCCCCATCCGCGTGGCGATTCAAAAAGGGGAGCGGTGGCACTGCATCAATCCAGGGTGCAATGGGAAAGTCCGCGTAACCGCTTCCAGCGAATCGGAGGGCGGCGTGAATCCGCGCTGTTCCTGCGGCAGCGTTATGAAGCAGCCCTACTCCCGCCCGTCGCTGAAGACCTATCCTGCCACGGCCGAAGCGCGGCAGCGCGTGCAGATCCCGCCGGGTCTATCGCTCGAACAGTTTGGAAACGAGCACGAAAGGAAGTACAAGAACTGACGTTCGTCTCCGTCCCAGGGAAGTTTCCAAAATGAGACTCTTCAAGCCGTTTTCGATTTTCCCCAAGCGGAACCCAAGCCCGTTCGGATTCTTCTCTCGTTGCGTGCAGCAACCTGGACCTTCCTCCCGAGCGAAACTCCTCGCCAACATCGTCTTTTCCGCCCTCGCTCTGGTCTTGTTTTATTTCCTCTCCAGGCCGGCCTTCAAATGAATCCTCCCAACCAATCCACAAAGACCGCACCGGACGGTCGTCCTCCTGTCCCGCAGTGCCGCGCGGAACTCATCTTCTACGCCAAGACGCGCCAAAAACAGTCCCGCCCCGTCACCATCCTCGGCGAATACACTTGCGATTGCCGCCGCCCCGATTGGCCGCAGCGCTGGCAGGATTGGAGCGCCTCCGCCAACCCGTTTCTCAACCTGTTCCTCTGCCGCGACCATGCCAAAAAACTCGGCCTGCTCGACTAACAAGTCCCTGCGGAAAAGCGAACAAAACTCGCAGTTCCGGCGACCCTCTGCGCACTGCGAAGCCCAGTAGCATTTCCGCAACACAGTACTCCGTGCCCATTGTGCCGCGCGCTCTCTCCCCGGACCATGGAAGTGCATTCCAAGCCAGGCCTGTTCACGACTGCAGCGATTGGCCGCGAGGAGCCAAAGAAGACCGTCATGGGAGCGCTGAACCACCAGGAATTGGATCAACTCGAACGCCGCGAGCTGCAGATCACCGTTCTCGCCGCGGTTTTCATCTTGGTGCTGGCGGCGGGCCTCGCCGCGTTCATGTACCCGCTGGTGTTCCTCCACCCCATCGGAAACAAGTGGAGTCTCCGCGTGGCCTTCTTCGGTTTCTGCGCGTTGACCGTGCTCTTTGACATTTACTTGCTCGAACGGCAGCGGACGGTCGGCGAGCTGAAGCAGCGGCTGCTGGCGGAGCTGGACCGCAACGTCACGTTGCAGCAGCAGGCGAGCGTAGATCATCTGCAGACCATGCCGGATCAGAATTATTTCTGGGACCGCTTGACCATGGAATTCCGGCGCGCGATGACCATGGAGAAGACGCTTTCGCTGCTCATCGTGCAGGCCAAGCCGGCCTCCGCGCTGGCAAAAAATAAAGAGAACAGCGAGGGTTTGAGCGAGGCGGCCAAGGCGACTTCGCGAAGGCTGCGGCCGTCGGATTCGATTTACAGGCTGGCGACGGGATTGTTTGCGGTGGTGCTGCCGGAGACGGATTCGCTGAATGCCAAGCGCGTGGCGGTGCGGCTGCAGGAGGAATTGCAGAACGTGCGCGCGAAGCATGGCACGGCGTTCGACATCACCGTCCACAATTACCCAGAGCAGGTGAAGAGCGCGCACGAATTGGAAGATATCGTGAAGTCGCTCCTGCCGGCGCAGGATGTATGGGCCACTCCTGTGCTGACCGAGGTGAAGTAATTCGACGCCTTCTGGCGAGCGGGAAATTAACGCAGCGCCTGTTTCAAATCCTCGATCAAATCCTCTTTATCTTCGAGACCAATCGAAACGCGCACGGTTCCCGGGCTGACGCCGGCGCGGCGCAATTCATCGCCGGTCATGTTGTAGTGCGAGCTGTAAATCGGAAGAATCACCAGCGACTCCACGCCGCCGAGGCTTGCCGCAAGAAGGAATAGCCGCACACGGTCGCAGAAGCGCCGCGCTGCGGGCAAGCCGCCCTTCAAATCAAACGCAAGCATGCCCCCGAAGCCGCGCATCTGTTTCCGCGCGAGCGCGTGATCCGGGTGCGACTTCAAACCGGGATAGTACACGCGCGCCACTTTCGAATGGCCTTCGAGAAATTTGGCGACGGCCATGGCGTTTTCGCACTGGCGCTCGACGCGCACGCCGAGCGTTTTGATTCCGCGGATGAGGAGGTATGCTGCTCCGGGATCCATCGAGCCACCCAGATAAATAATCATCTGGCGCACGCGTTCCATCCAATGCGAATTGCCGACGGCCGCGCCGGCGATGATATCGGAGTGTCCGGCAAGAGATTTCGTGGCGCTGTGAACGACCATGTCGTAACCGAGCGCGATGGGATTCTGCAGAACGGGCGTGGCGAAGGTATTGTCAATGATGGAGACGAGTTTGTGCTTCTTCGCGAAGGCCACGGCTTTGTGGATGTCCACGAGACGGAGAGTGGGATTCGTCGGCGTTTCGACGTAGAGAACTTTGGTGCGCGAGTTGGCGAGAGATTCGATTCCCGCGAGATCGGTTCCCACTTGGCGAACGGTGATGCCCATATTTGGAAAAATATCGCGCATCAAGCGGTACGAGCCGCCGTAAAGTTGCGACGTGGAGATGACTTCGTCGCCGCTTTTCAGCGCGGCGAGAAGGGCGGAGGAGATGGCCGCCATCCCGGAAGACGTGACGACCGCCGCTTCCGCACCTTCCAGCGCCGCGATTTTTCTCTGCGCGACGGTCAGCGTGGGATTGCCATAGCGCGTGTAGATGTAGGCTTTATTTTTGCCTTCGGCCCACAATTTCATTTCCGCGGTGGAAGAAAACGTGAAGGTAGAGGAGCGGATAATTTCCGTGACGATCGGGCCGTTGACGCCGTGGCGAAGCGGTTCGCCGCCGTGAATGGCCTCTGTTTGCGGACCGCGCTTGCGCTCTGCTATGTTTTTCATGGCGGCAATTGTCCACCCCGCGCGGCGGCTGCACCAACATCCAATTTGGAGTCCTTCGCCGCGCGACCGATGGTCCGGGGGCGGCGAAGCGGTGCATTTTCTGCGCGACTCCATTCGCTCAGGACCCAGGTGCATCGTCTAACGGAAGCGGAAATTCGGCCGTCAGGGATCCCCGGCGTAGGAATTCAATGGGAGACGCACATGGATTTTTCCTCATCGCGGCAATGGATAAACGCGCTGTGGATTTTGTTTGGATTGTACTGGCTAGTTTCAGCGTTCCAGCTGAAGAAAATCAAAAGGCGCGAATCCTGGAGCCAACGCTTCCGCTATATGCTCCCCCTACTGGCCGCCTTCTACCTGTTGGCGCGACCAGAGGCGCACTTCGGATGGTTAGGCGCCCGCTTTCTTCCGGCGAGCCCCGCGGAGGAATGGACTGGCGTGCTACTGACTGCCGCGGGTGTGGCGGTCGCCTTTTGGGCGCGCTGGCATTTGGGCGCCAACTGGAGCGGCACCGTAACGTTGAAAGAGGACCATGAGTTGATTCGCACCGGCCCCTATCGCGCGATTCGGCACCCGATTTACACCGGGATATTGCTGGCGCTCCTTGGCACCGTGGTGGCGCAGGGTGAAGTGCGCGGTTTGCTCGCGATAGCCATTTTCTGGCTGTCTTTTTACATCAAGGCGCGCCGCGAGGAATCGTTTCTCAGGCAGGAGTTCGGTGAACGATTTGACGAGCATGCGAAGCGAACCGGGATGTTCTTGCCAAGGATAGGTAGTAGCTCCGTTTCGTTTTGACTGATAATGGCGGTCCTCGGAGGCAAAGATGCTCGCTTCAGGCAAAATGGTTGGTTTTGTGCTCACCAAGGATTACGACCAGGCCAGGGCCTTTTATGAAGGCAAGTTGGGATTCGAATTCGTCAGCCTGGATCCGTTTGCCCTGGCCGTGAAAGTTGGCGGACACTTCGTGCGGATTTCCAAGGTTCCGAATTTCACTCCGCTTCGAAGCACGGTGCTGGGCTGGGAGGTGGAAAACATCGAAGCAGTTGTGGCGTGGCTCAAGCAGCGGGGCGTGGCGACGGAGAAGTATCCCTTTATTCAGGATGCTGAGCGCGGGATTTGGACGACTCCCAGCGGAGACAAAGTAGCGTGGTTCAAGGACGCGGACGGCAACGTGCTATCGGTAAGCCAGCATGTGTAGCGCGCGTCCTGCGCTTTCGGTCGAGATGCTCTAGGCCTCTTCTTCGACGAGTTGTTCGCCGTGGGCGGCTTTGTGGGCGGCGATGACTTTTTCGGCGAGCTCGTTGGGGACGTAATCGTAGTGCGAGAACTCCATGGAATAGCTCGCGCGCCCTTGTGTTTTTGAGATGAGATCATTGGCGTAGGTGAGCATTTCGGAAAACGGCACCTGCGCCTTGATGATCACGTTGTGGGCGCGGGCTTCGCTGCCGGCGATGCGGCCGCGGCGCGCGCTGAGGTCGCCCATCAGATCGCCGGAGTATTGATCGGGCGCGTAAACCTCCACGTGCATGACGGGTTCGAGCAGCGCCGGGCGCGCTTGCTTCATGGCTTCCTTGAAAGCGAGCGAGCCGGCGATCTTGAAGGCCATATCGGAGGAATCGACGTCGTGGTATTTGCCGTCGTAGAGCACGGCGCGGAAATCCACGACGGGAAAGCCGGCGAGATAGCCGCGCGCGGCGGCATCGCGGATGCCCTTCTCGACGGAAGGAATCCAGTTCCTGGGAATGGCGCCGCCAAAAACGTCGTCCACAAATTCGACGCCTTTGCCGCGCTCGATGGGTTCCACCTTGATGCGGCAAACGCCGAATTGGCCGTGGCCGCCGGACTGTTTCTTGTGCTTGCCCTCGGCGTCGGCCTTGCCGCGAATGGTTTCGCGGTAAGGAACCTTCGGCGGCTTCAGCGTGAGGTCCACGTGGTAGCGCTTGTGGAGCTTGGCGACGACGACTTCGATGTGCTGCTGGCCGGAACCGGCGAGCAGGAATTCCTTGGTTTGCGGATCGCGTGAAAAGCGGAGCGCGGCGTCTTCCTCGAGAATCTTGTGAATGGAAACGCCGATTTTGTCCTCGTCGGCGCGCGTTTTCGGCTCGATGGCAAAGGTGATGGAGGGTTCCGGAAGTTGCGCGGGGGAATAATAGATGGCCGGAGCTTTATCGCCAAGAGTTTCGCCAGTGGTGGTTTCTTTCAGCTTGGCGATGGCGCCGATGTCTCCGGAATGCAGCTCGCCGACTTCGGTGAACTGTTTTCCTTGCACCACCTGGACGTGCTGGAAGCGTTCCGGCAGGCTGCGATTGAAGTTGGTGAGCGTGGCGTCGTTTTTCAGGACGCCGCTCTTCACCTTGAAGTAGTTGATGCGTCCCGCGAAAGGATCCGCGAGAGTCTTGAAGACAAAGAGAGAAAGCGGGTGGCTATCGTCGTACTTGCGTTCGACGCGATCGCCTTTGCCGCCGGGCTCTTTGAATCCCACCTGGGCGTGCTCATCGGGATGCGGGAAGGCGTCCGCCAAAAACGTGAGCAAGCTGGCGGTGCCGATGTTGTGGAGCGCGGAGGTCATCAAGACGGGAAATATTTTTTCGGCGACGATGGCCTTTCGAACGGCGGGGATGAGGTCGTGGATGGGAATGGTGCCTTCGCGGAAAAATTCTTCCATCATTTCGTCGTCGCCTTCGGCGATCATTTCGACGAGTTTTTCGTGTGCTTCCTTGGCTTCGTCGGCGAGCGCTCCGGGAATTTCTTCGATGGAGGGCTTGCCATCACCGTCGGGTTTGTAAATGTGCGCTTTCATCGCTACGAGATCGACGACGCCGCGGAAACCTTTCTCCGAGCCGATGGGGAGCTGAATGGCGACGACGTTGCGGCCGAAAACCTGCTCGAGGGATTCCATGGAGCGTTCGAAACTGGAAAGCTCGCGATCCATCCAGGTGAGAACGAAAGCGCGGGGAATGTCGTACTCCGTGCAGTAGTCCCAAACTTTTTCGGTGGTGACCTGCGCGCCGACGTGCGCGTCCACGGTGATGAGGGCGGCGTCGGCGGCGATGAGCGAAGCTTTCGTTTCGGTGATGAACGTGGAATAGCCGGGGAGATCGAGCAGATTGATTTTCACTTTGTCGGATGAGCCGGAGGGGCTGGCGGGTGTGGCGGGCCATTCGGCATGGGCCAGGCCGGTTTGAATGGAGATTTTCCGCGCGATTTCTTCTTCGTCCCAGTCGGTGGTGGCGCTGCCTTCGGCAACTTTTCCCCAGCGCGGCGTCATGCCCGCGGTGAAGAGCAACGACGACACCAGCTGGGTCTTCCCGGTGCCGCCGTGGCCGACAATGCCAACGTTTCGGATGTCCTTGGTGAGATAGCTCTTCATGCAAACCTCCAACAGACGAGGTCCGTGCAGCAGAATGCGGGCGCGGGCCTGCGCCTGGCAAGTTGGAACTGAGGGAGGAGAACGTGGCCACTGCACCTGGGTCCCCGTGGGGCGGGGGCGAAGGTCTGACAAGAGTTCCCTGGTCCGGTCTCCTAGCGGGCGGATGCTAGCACAGAGGAAGGGGGAGGGCAACGCGCGGAGAGGAAAATCTGGGAATGCGGCGGATTCGAGCAAGTCGTACTTGCAGGAAGGAAATAATGCCGGGACTAGTACCGCTGTGCGGAATGGAGGGCGCGCCCGACGAGCTGCTTGTTGTTGGCAGCACAGAGTTTAGATGCGGTCCGAAACGCCGCCAATCGGCACGGCACTTGCCAAGGAGACAGAGGGGCAATTGCGCCACGAGTGGAGAATTTCCGGCCCCGGAGTTTTGTTCCGAGGCAAACGACGCGGCGGCGAACAACCCGCGACATTTCCGCCCGAATCGGGCGCGAGACATGAGGAGACTGAGCATGGACGAATACGGTGAGATGAATCCGAACGGACGCAAAGGAGGGCCGTCTCCGGCGGCTGTCAATCGCTGGCTGGCGGTTGCGGTGCTGGCGCTGGTGATCGCCGCAGGGCTGGCCTTCGGCTACGGGTACCGGCAGGAAATTCTGGTAGGCCATCTGACGGCGCAAGAATCCGCCGCCAATGCCACGATCAGCCAGATGCAGGGCGATCTCAACACGCTGACCACCAAATTGAATGACATGACCGCGGAGCAGGCCGCGAAAAATGCGGCCGCACAAGCTGCGCAAGCCGCACAAAGCCCGAGCCAGCCGGGAAAAAAGGCTGCCGTGCCGGCTCACTCCACAACCAAGCGGAACGCACCGGTGGACAAGCGCTACAAACAACTGCAGGCCCAGTTGGAGGAACAACAGAAGCAGCTGAAGGATACGCAGGACCAGATAGCGAAGAACCGCGCGGACCTGGAGGGCAACCTGAATTCCACGCGCGACGAATTGAACGGCTCGATCGCGAAGACCCACGAGGAGTTGGTGGCGCTCGCAAAACGCGGGGAACGCAGCTACTTCGAGTTCGACCTCGCGAAGTCGAAGCAGTTCCAACGCGTGGGGCCGCTGACGCTGTCGCTGCGCAAAGCGGATACCAAGCACAAGAGCTACGACGTGGAAATGATCGTGGACGACAACCAGCTCACCAAGAAAAAGGTGAATTTGTACGAGCCCATCTGGCTCCACACAGAAAACGAGTCGCAGCCGGTGCAGGTGGTGGTGAATAGAATCGACAAGAACGAAGTGCACGGGTACGTGAGCGCCCCGAAGTATAAACCGTCGGAGCTGGCGGCGAGCGGCGCGAATGCTGGAGCCGTCACACCGGTGGCGGCGCACGAAACGGTTGCGGGTCCGAATCCACCCAAGCCGCAGCAGGAACCGCAGTCACAGCAGCCAGAACTGTAGCAAGACGTAGGCAAGGACAGCGGTTTTCGGCAGAGCGTCCTCGCATGACGCTCTGCCGCTTTTTTTTTTGCTGCAGTTGAATTGGGCGATGCGTTACGGCGCCGCTGCCAGCGCCGCTCTCTGAGACAGTATGCTGGTCAAGCA
>Ga0307477_10000129_pt1 | contig 108187 bp, 101 predicted proteins | sample atmos_gasesECM2C_FD_203316 | JGI IMG/M metagenome (GOLD analysis project Ga0307477, IMG submission 203316) | Hardwood forest soil microbial communities from Morgan-Monroe State Forest, Indiana, United States - atmos_gasesECM2C_515 | ecosystem: Environmental > Terrestrial > Soil > Temperate... | reverse complement strand
CTAACAGCGCATCGCATAACGCTGGCGTGTCGTGCGTTATTATTAGTCTTACTACCTCGCGCGATAAGCCCAGGAAACTTTTCGTCGGCGATACTGTGTTGAGCACGCGAAACATAAACGCCTACTTGACGCCATCGGACTCAAATGTCGTCGTGACCGAACTAGACTCTCCGGCGAACGGATTTCCGGAACTCTACATTGGCAACGAAGCTTACGATGGCGGAAACCTTATTCTCTCGGTCGCCGAAAGAACGAGCCTGCTAAAGCGCCATCCAGAAGCCGGACCACTGATTCGTCGCTACTACAGCGCCAAGGATTTTCTCTATAGCACTGAGCGTTATGTACTCTGGATAGACCGCGAAAACTTGCCATTAGCGGAGTCAATTCCCGAAATAAAGTCTCGCATTAACAAGGTTCGAGCGCTCCGGGTCAAGGGCGGTAACAAGGCGCGCGCGAGCGCAAACCGACCGCATCAATTTACTTACATAACGTACAAGGGGACAAACGCGCTCATCATTCCCGAAGTGTCCTCGGAGCGCCGAGAATACTTGCAAATTGGTTTGCTTGATGCGAGCGAAATTGCAAGCAAGAGTCTTTACGTCGTCTACGACCCGTCGCCATTTCTCTTCTCGCTTCTCTCATCGCGGCTTCACCGTGTCTGGGCGAGCGCTATCAGTGGTCGGCTGGAGAACCGTCAGCGATACAGTACGAGCATGGCGTACAATGCGTTTCCGGTTCCAAGCATTTCCGACGAGCAGGCCCGGGTGCTCGCCGATCACGCGAGACTTATACTTCGAGCTCGGGCTAAGCACTCAGGACAAGCGCTGGCGGAACTCTACGACCCAGAAACGATGCCGGACGACATTCGGGCGGCTCATAAGGACAACGACGCATATATTGAGGAGCATCTTTACGGTAGAGTATTTCGTGACGACAACCAGCGGTTGGAGCACCTCTTCTCGTCGTATTCACGCATGATTGAGCGAGTCGGTCGCAAAGGATCCCTCTTCTCCCCAACGTCCGAAAAGGTGACTGCGTAGTGCCAGACTTCGTCACCCATGTTTGTGGCACGCACACCACAAGCATCAACGCAATGGGGATGCGTGAGATGCAGTCGCGTGCTTTCGACGCTCGCAACGCGCAATATCTGCTCATTAAGGCTCCGCCCGCCTCGGGCAAGTCTCGGGCCCTTATGTACATCGGCCTTGACAAGATCGCTAATCAAGGCATCAAGAAGATCGTCGTCGCTGTTCCAGAACGTTCCATCGGAAACTCGTTCAAGACGACTCCACTCAAGCCGAGCGGATTCTTCGCCGATTGGCTGGTCACTCCGAAATACAACCTAACGACCTCTGGTGGCGGACAGAAGACATCAGCCGTCGCCGAGTTCCTCGCTTCCGACGAGTCGGTGCTCGTCTGTACCCACGCGACCCTTCGCTTTGCCTATGACAAACTCGGCGCTGAGGCTTTCGCGGAATGCGTCGTTGCCATTGACGAGTTTCATCATACGTCCGCCGACGCAGAATCGAAACTTGGTGAACTTGTTCGCGGCCTCATTGGCAACGGCAAGACTCACATCGTCGCAATGACGGGCTCCTACTTTCGCGGAGACACGTTGCCGGTGCTTCGCCCCGACGACGAGAACCGCTTTACGCGCGTCACGTACACCTACTATGAGCAACTCGCTTCGTATCAGTATCTCAAGAAACTTGGGATTGGTTACCATTTCTACTCGGAGTCGTACATCACGGCCATTGAAGAGGTCCTCGATCTCTCCAAGAAGACGATCATTCACATTCCAAGCGTCAACTCCGTCGAATCACCAAAGGGTAAGAACGAACAGGTTGACGACCTACTGGAGTTTATCGCGGACGGCGACGCAAGCTGCGTCAACCGCGATACCGCCACGGGCTTTTACCACGTCGCGCGGCCGGATGGTACCGTCTTGAAAGTCGCGGACCTCGTTGACGATAGTCCCTATCGCGAAACAGTGCTCGCGAGCCTCAGGCGCGTCGAGAAGCGCGAAGACCTTGACATGATCATCGCACTCGGCATGGCGAAGGAAGGCTTCGACTGGATTTGGTGCGAGCACGTGCTCACGGTTGGATACCGTAACTCGATGACGGAGGTCATTCAAATCATTGGTCGTGCCACTCGGGACGCGGAAGGAAAGGCGCATGCGCAGTTCACGAACCTAGTCGCTTTCCCCATCGAAGAGCAGTCGGTCGTGGCCGAGGCGGTAAACAACATGCTCAAGGCAATCTCTGTGTCGCTCATTATGGAGCAAGTACTGGCGCCCAATTTCAACTTCACAACGAAGGTGCCGGGGGCTCCGGTCGAAGAGCCGAAACCCGGCGTGCCCATCCAAGTCAAGGGCTATCAACCACCGTCAACCGACCGCGTGCGCCAGATCGTCGAGGAACAACTCGACGAACTGAAGATTGACGTCATCCAACACCCGCTCATGAAACTCGTGCAGGTCCATCCGGACGTTTATACACCGGCTGAAATTAATACCAAACTCATCCCGATGGTGATCGCCAAACGCTTCCCGGACCTCACTGAATCGCAGGTCAACGAAGTACGGCACGCCGTCTTGCTCGACCTCAACTTCAAGAATGCTGTCTCTCCGGACCCCGGAGATCCCAATCCCGAGACAAACGGGGAACTCGAAGTCAAGCATGAGGGTGAGAACGTCCTCATCAAACTCGCGAAGAAATTTGTGAACCTGGCCGATCTCTCGATAGACCTCATTGACAGCATCAACCCTTTCGAACACGCTTACGAGATTCTCTCAAAGCACCTCGATGAGCGTGTGCTGCGAACGATTCACGGCAACGTCGTTGCGGCACGGCTACCCATGAGTGACGACGAAGCTGCGATGCTGTGGCCCAGTGTGAAGGCCTTTGTCCAAAGTCACCGACGCGAGCCGAATCTGAATGCGCAGGATCCGCGCGAGCAACGGCTTGCGCACGCGCTTTCGATTATTCGCGCCGCGAAGCGTCAAACTGAACGAGGGGCAGCATTATGAGCGAACAGCCAGCGCCTTTCGCCGACATTTTCGCAGAGGACGATACGCTCGGTCTCCTTGCATCGAAGCCCGCTAGGCCAACGCGTTCCAGCGGAGAAGAGATTATCGTCAGTCAGTTCGCTGCCATCAACTCCTTTATCGATGAGCACGGTGTCGAGCCCGGCAGCGCGGAGAACGGGCGTAGTCCGAGTCTCAGCGAGTACACGCTCGAAGGTGCTCTGGAGGCGTTCCGCGGCGACGAGAATCACCGTAGGTTGCTCGCGCCATACGACCGGCACGGTTTGCTCGGGTCGGCCGCGGCCTCCGCGCCTATCCCAACGAGCATTGACGACATCCTCGCATCCGAGGATCCGTTGCTTTCCGGCCCCGCGGACAACATCTTTGACCTCAAGCACGTCGCCGATCCGGCGGTCGCAAAGGTCAATACGCCGGACGAAATCGCTAAGCGCCGACCTTGCCCGGATTTCGAGCGCTTTGCACCCATCTTTGCGGAGATCAAAGAAGACCTCAAGTCGGGCCGACGCTACACGAAGCGCTTCGAGAGCGCGGAGAGCATCGTTCCCGGGGCGGTGTTCATCCTCAACGGGATCATCTCGTACGTCGCGTCCGTCGACGAGCGACAACGTCGCGGCAAGGACTACAACGGGCGCATCCGGGTCATCTTCGACAACGGCACGGAGGCCAATTATCTGTGGCGCTCTTTCGCACGCGCGTTTTACGAAGACGAAAACGGCCTGCAGATTTTGGAATCGGCACCTACGGTCAGCGGGCCGCTCTTCGGCGGCGACGGGCACGTTTCCGGACCCCTCTTCACCGGGGAGCCGGACAAAGACGAGTTTGGCGAGGTACGGGGCACCGTCTACATCGTCGAAAGCCTCTCAGAAGATCCGAACATCGTCGCGCTAAGGGGCCGACTCTACAAGATTGGCTTCACCACGCAGCCCATCGAAAAGCGGCTTACCGATGTTGAAAAAGACCCGACCTTCCTTTGTGCCAAGGTTCAGCTTCGCGCGACCTTCGAAACGAACTTCAGTCCCCGCAAACTTGAGCAGTTGCTCCACCAATTCTTCGCGCACTCCAATCTTCAAGTCGAGATCGTGCTTGGCAGACGCGTCGTGCCAAAGGAATGGTTCGTCGTTCCGCTCGATCTCGTCGAGGAGGGCGTCCGGCGCATCCTCGACCGCAGCATCATAAACTATCGGTACGATGCAGTAAGCCGAAAGATTCTCCCTCAATGAAGCCCACGAGGTAATGTGGTGACGTTCAATTGGAACATGGACCCCAGTGAACATGCGCATTGAAGCGATGGATGTTCAATTGGACATGCGAGAGTTGATTGCAGAGGAGTGCCTCTGGGAGCACGCCCGGTAAGATTTCAGATGACGCGACGATGGGCTCCCCGGTAAGATTTTAGGTGACGCGATACGGGGTCTTGACGATCCCCAATTACCGCGAGATAATTGGCGTGTACGATTACACCCGACTTTCGCCCGCATAATAATGCCGGTGAAAAGCCTCTGAAGCGAGACCGCTACGGCGGTTTTTCTTTTGGTGTTCCACACGGAGTGTCTTCTCGAAGGGTGCCGATGAAGTCTTCGCCTTCCAACCCTAGTCTCTACACGCTGCCGAACCGCGAGCGCGATCCGATGGCCGTCATCTTTCCGTCGATCGGCATCGTCATTTGGCTTGGTGCCGCGTCGTGCTGGCTCGCAACACAAGAAGCCGCGCGAGCATTCGGGTATCAGGCGTCGCTTGGCCGGCCGCTTGCGGGGCACATTTATTCGCCCTTCGACGTGATCGCGTGGGCCATCAAATTCGATCATCCGGCGCGCTTCGGATTCGAGGTGCACCGCGTGTTCCTTCATGCCTACGCGATCATGGCGGGCGGTGACATTCTCGGCGTGGCCCTTGGCGCCCTGATGGCGGCTCGACGAATAGGCAGACTGCAACGCCACACCGACCTCTACGGTTCCGCGCACTGGGCGTCGCCGCAAGAAGTGGTCGCAACCGGGCTTGTCGGCCGCGATTGGGGCGTCTACACCGGGGCATGGCGCGATCCGCGATCCGGGCGCTCGAAGTATCTGCGCGATGCGAGCACGACGCACTGCCTCGCGTTCATGCCGACGGGGTCCGGCAAGACCGTCGGCCTCGTGATTCCAACGCTCCTTTCGTGGCCGCGGTCCGCCGTCGTTCACGACCTCAAAGGTGAGATCTGGGCGAAGACCGCCGGCTGGCGCGCCTCGAGCATCGAGCGCGGCGGTTTGGGTCAGCGCGTCTACAAGTTCGAGCCGACAGCGATCGACGGCTCGAGCGTGCGCCTCAACCCGTTCGACCGAATCCGCGTCGGCACGGATTACGAGGTTCAGGACGCCCAGAATATCGTCGAGCTGATCGCCGACGAGGGCGAGGGGCCGGTGCGGGGTGACAACCGCTTTTGGGTCGAGATGGCGAAACGGTTGCTGCTCGGACTGATCTTGCACCTCAAGTGGGACGCCGATCCGCACAACGACTCGCTCCCCGGCGTCGCCGCGATCCTGGCCGACCCGCGTTTCAAAGACTTTGACGCCCTCTTCGAACACCTGAGGAGCTATCCTCACGACGCAGCGCATTCGCGGCGGTGGCTCGACATGAGCGGCCGGCCGACCGCGACGCATCCGCTCGTCGCCCAGATCGCAACGCAGATGCTCGCCATGGAGCCGCGCGTCAAAGCGAACATCGTTGCCGAGGCACAAAGTTTCCTCGTCCTCTACAGCGATCCGGTGATCGGGTCGAATATTAGCTGCAGCGACTTCGATTTGAGCGACTTGCGGAACGGATCTCTGAGCCTCTACCTTGTCGTTCAACCAGCGCACAAGAAGCGCCTAAAGCCGTTGACGCGGCTCATCCTCACCCAGATTCTGCGCGCGCTCATGGAGCGGCAGGATCACGTTACGGAGCCAAATGTGCTCATTATGCTCGAGGAGGTCGCCGAACTCGGAGCGCTGGACATCGTCGCGACCGCGCTTGCGCTCGGCCGCGGCTATGGCCTCAAACTGTACCTGATTGCGCAGGACCTCAGCCAGCTTGAAACCGCTTGGGGGAATCGAAGCAAAACGCTCGTCGCCAACTGTGCGATCCGGATCGCTTCGGCACCGAACGACGTCGCGACGGCGGAGCTGCTTTCCAAGATGTGCGGGACGATGACGGTCCGACATACGGTTCGCAACTACTCGGGAAGCCGACTGAGCGTGCTGTTACCGCATACGATGGCAACGGAGCAAGATACGCAGCGTCCGCTCTTAACGCCGGACGAGGTGATGCGGCTTCCCGGTCCGCGCAAGACTGACGCCGGCGCGATCATCGAGCCGGGAAACCTTTTGGTCTTCGTTTCAGGGCGAGCGCCTATTTACGGCGTTCAGCCACTGTACTTCCGCGACCGGACGTTCCTGGAGCGCGCTTCCATCGCGCCGCCAACGCCGCTACCGGCATCAGAATCCGAGGCATCGGAGGCCCACGTCTGTGCCTAGCCAGCTATCGCTGTACGATCAGCTGCACGTGCGTCTGGAGGAGAAGCTGCGCCGCGAACTTGGCGCCGCCGTGCTCGATGCACTGGCCGATCCGCGCGTCATCGAAGTGATGCTCAATCCCGACGGACGCCTGTGGATCGACGAGCTCGGGGTGGGGATGCGTGATACCGGCAGCCGCATCTCGTCGGCCCAAGCCGAGAATCTGCTCGGCACCGTTGCCGCGAGGCTGGGCTGCGTGATAACACCTGACCGGCCGATTCTGGAAGGCGAGCTTCCACTCGATGGGAGCCGCTTTTGCGGGCTCCTCCCTCCCGTCGTCCTCGGGCCGGCCTTTTGCATTCGAAGAGCGGCGGCGTCGGTATACTCGCTCGATGATTACGCTCGCGACGAAATTCTCGACGTCGCAGCGCCAGTAGGAGTCGTGAGCATCGATCGCCCGCCAGGACGAGGACATACCGCCGTGTTGCGCCACGCGATCCGCACGCGCCAGAACATCTTGGTCGTCGGAGGGACGCAAAGCGGAAAGACGACGCTCGCAAACGGACTGCTCCACGAGCTAAGACTCTCGATCGGTTCGAGCCAGCGCGTCCTTACCATCGAAGAAACGCGCGAGCTGCGCTGCACGGTTGAGAACCACGTTGCGCTACGTACGACCGAGGCGGTCGACATGACGCGCCTCGTCCGCACGGCGCTGCGCTTGCGACCCGACCGCATCATCATCGGCGAAGTGCGCGGCCCGGAAGCCCTTGCCATGCTCAAGGCCTGGAACACGGGTCACCCGGGTGGCATCGCGACGGTCCATGCCAACGACGCTCATGCCGGACTGATTCGGCTCGAGCAGCTCATTCAAGAAGCAAACGTGCCGCCGCAGCCGGCGCTCATCGCGGAGGCAGTCGATCTGATCGTCGTCATCGTGCGCACGCCGACCGGCCGAAGGGTCACGGAGGTTGCGCGCGTTCACGGTGCTTCATCGTCGGGCTACACGCTTGAACACATCGAGCCTGCGACTGCGGGCGGCTCAGCAAGATTCCACGGCGCCATAGTAGCTGTATAACCCCAACAACCGAAGAGAGGGAACTTTTCTATGACTCGCATGCTCGCCACGGCTAAGACCGTGGCGTTTTTCTTTCCGCTGCTTGCGATCGCTATGCTTCAGCCTGCGATGGCGAGCACCGGCGGCGGACTACCTTGGGATTCGCCCCTGCAAACGCTGCAAAACGACCTGACGGGCCCGGTTGCGACGACGGTGTCGGTACTAGCGCTATTTGCCGCTGGTGCTGCGCTCGTCTTCGGTGAGGAAATGGGGCTGTTCGTGCGCCGCGCGCTCCTCCTCGTGGTCGCGATTGCGTTCCTTGTGCTCGGCAACAATTTTCTCACGGCGCTCGGCCTGACCGGAGCGGTGCTATGAACGATCGACCGCGCACGATTCCCATTCACTCCTCGCTCATGCGGCCGATTCTCTTGATGGGGGCGGAGCGCGAGCTCCTCATGATCTCAGGGATCATCGCTGCGGTGCTCGTGCTCAGCCTGGAGCGGCTCCTTTTCACCGTGGTGGGAGTCGTCTTCTGGATTCTTAGCCTGGCGGCGCTCCAGCGCGCGGCAAAGGCTGATCCAATATTTAGCCGCGTGTATCTGCGGCATGCCCGCTATCGCGCCTATTATCCGGCGCAGTCACGCGCCAGCGCGCGCGTCTCTTCGATTCCAGAGGGGCTACCGTGCTAGCACTCCGAGAATTTCGTTCAAAGGCGAAAGGACTGCCGGATCTCCTGAACTACGCCGCCGTCATCGACGACGGCATCGTCCTCAACAAAGACGGTAGTCTGTGCGCGGCTTGGGCGTACCGCGGCGAGGATCTTGATTCCGCGAGTGCTGCGGAATTGGCTGCGCTCTCCGCGCGTGTCAACGCCGCGTTTGCGCGACGTGGCAGCGGCTGGATGCTGCACGTCGATGCCCTGCGAGCCGAGGCGCGTGGCTACCCGGATCCTGGAGCGTTTCCCGATCGCACGACGTCGCTGATCGACCGCGAGCGGCGTGCCGCCTACGAGGCAGAAGGCCTACACTACGAAAGCCGCTACGTCCTGACCGTAACCTATCTTCCGCCGATCGACGCCGAGCACGCAGTGGCGGCGTTCTTCTTCGACGGCGATCCGTCGCGGCATCGAACGCATACCGCGTCGCGAACTCTCGAAACCTTCGTCGGCTCCCTTGTGGAAATCGAGGATAACCTCTCGGCGGCGCTGAGGCTGGTTCGGCTGCGCGGGCGCCGCGTCGAGGATCCCTTCGGAACAGTCCACGTCGAGGACGACCTCCTTCGTCACCTCACGGCGTGTCTGACCGGCGACGACCACCCGGTCAATCTTCCGCCGGTCCCGATGTATCTCGACGCGGTGCTCGGCGCCCAAGATTTCTGCGGAGGGCTGCGACCACGCATCGGCCGACGGCACATCCGCTCGGTCGCCATCACCGGCTTTCCGGCCGAGAGCTATCCCGGAATCCTCGACTTCCTCAACCGCCTGCCACTGCGTTACCGCTGGTCCACGCGGTTCATCATGCTCGACACGCCGGCCGCGCAACAGCAGATCAACCGCTATAGGTCGCGCTGGTGGCAGAAGCGCAAGAGCCTGCGAAATCTCATTCGCGAGCACTCCGGCAACGCCGCAACACACGTTGACGCGGATGCCGACGCAATGGCCGCGGATGCCGTCGACGCGCTCGCCGACGCGTCAAGCGGCACGGTGAAATTCGGCTACTACACGAGCGTGATCGTCTTGATGGACGAGAACCCAGAACTCGTCGATGCCGCTGCGCGCAGCGTGCTCAAGGCAATCAATCACGCCGGCTTTACCGCGCGGCTCGAAGACGTGAACGCCGTCGAGGCGTTTCTTGGAACGCTGCCCGGTCACGGCTATCCCAACGTCCGCCGGCCGCTGCTCCATACGCTCAATCTTGCCGACCTGCTGCCGCTCACGAGCATCTGGCCCGGCCTCGCGCAGAACCCCTGTCCTTTCTATCCGGCCGGCAGCCCGCCACTTGCCTATGCGGCGACCACCGGCGCGACGCCGTTTCGCTTGAATCTGCACGTGGGTGACGTCGGCCACAGCCTCATTGTCGGCCCGACGGGAAGCGGCAAATCGACGCTTCTCGCGTTCTTGCTCGCGCAGCAGTTCCGCTATCCCGGGGCACAAGTGTTCGCATTCGACAAGGGCTACTCGCTGTATGTTCTTTGCGCCGCGAGCGGCGGTTCGTATTACGAGATCGGCGTCGACACTGGCCCCGCGTTCACACCGCTTGCGCAGATCGACGCGCCGGCGGAGCGTCTTTGGGCTCAAGAGTGGCTCGAAACGCTTCTCGCGCTCCAAGGTGTTACCGTCACGCCTTTGCACCGCCGGGCACTCCACCGAGCACTCGAACTGCTTGCGGGCAGTCCGAGCCGCACGCTGACGGACTTGGTGAATACGGTGCAGGAGCAGACGTTGCGCGATGCCCTGACGCCGTACACGCTTGCCGGGCCACTTGGCCGGCTACTCGACGCCGAACGCGACGGCTTGGACCAGAGCGCGTTCCAGGTCTTCGAACTCGACCACGTCGCGGCGCTCGGCGAGAAAAACCTCGTGCCGGTGCTGCTCTATCTCTTCCACCGGGTTCAGCGGCGTCTGGCGGAAGGGCGTCCAACGCTTGTGGCGCTCGGAGAGGCGTGGCTGGCGCTCTCGCATTCGCTCTTTCGCGAGAAGATCCGCGAATGGCTGAAGACGCTCCGCAAAACCAACGGCGCGGCGGTCCTCGAGACGCAGAGCATCAGCGATATTACCAACTCCCCGATCCGCGACGCCATTATCGAATCGTGCCTCACCAAGATCTTTCTGCCGAACACGGAGGCGCAAACCGAACACGCGGCTCGCGGCTACGAAGTGTTAGGGCTCACGCAGCGGCAAATCGAGCTGATCGCGCATGCGGTTCCAAAGCGCCACTATTACTACACGAGCCCACTCGGGAAGCGGCTTTTTGAACTGGGCCTCGGCCCGATCGCACTGAGTTTTCTAGGCGCCGGGAGCCGCGAGGAACTCGCCGAGGCCCAGAAGCTCGTCGCGCGTTTTCCCGACACGTGGCCCGCCCAGTGGCTGCGCCGCCGAGGCCTACTCGATGCAGCTGCGCAGTGGACCCTTCTTTCGCCGCCGATCATCTCGGCGGCATAAAACCTGAAAGGAAACTCATCATGAAGAACACCAGGACCACCGCCATCGCGTTCGCGCTGGCGCTCTGTTTTGCGCTCACGCAGCCGGCGGCAGCGCAAATAACCGTCTTCGATCCGGCAAACTACGTCAAGAGCACCCTTACTGAGCTGCACACGCTCCAGAGCACGATCAATCAAGCGACGCAGATCGCCAACCAGCTCAAGCAGCTCGCCTATCAGGTCCAGAACCTCCAGAACATTCCGAAGGGCGTTTGGGGTCAGGTTCAGCAAGACCTGAGCGCGCTGACCCAGATCGCCAAGGTCGGCCAGAGCATCAGCTACGCGGACGGAAACCTGAGCGCCGAGTTCGCGAAGATGTATCCCGGCTACACGATTCCGACCAACTACACGAAGGCGTACACACAATGGGGTAACAATGCACTGGGCGGCATCCAGGGCGCACTTGCTTCAGCCGGGTTGCAGAGTTCTCAGTTTGCCAGCGAGGACGCGACCTTCGCGCAGTTGCAGGCGCTAAGCGATGGTTCTGTTGGACACATGCAGGCGATCCAAGTCGGCAACATGATCGCGATCCAGCAGGCGCAGCAACTGGAGAAGTTGCGCCAGTTGCAGATGGCTCAGCTTCAGGGCGAGCTCGGCTACCTCGCAACCCAGCAGCAAAACGATCTCACGAAGTTCGCGATCCTGCGAGCGTGGCTCGACAGCCAAAAGAGCTACAAGTCAAGCGAATAGGTATCCATGCAAAAGACCAAAAGGGCAGCGGCGCTGCTCTTTTTTCTTGCGCTTGTGCCGTCGGCGGCGCTTGCGCAAAGTGCGCCGGCCTGCTCACGGCCGGCCGGCAGCGGGGGCATCCTCACGGGGCTCGCGAGCCAGTTCAGCACGACGACCGGCCCGTGGACCACGACGGCACTCGCTTACGCGCAGGACCTGTTCTTCGCGCTCGTCGCGATCGAGATCGCATGGTCTGCGATCACCTACGTGTTGCAGAAGGACAGCCTCCCGGATTTTCTGGCGGCGCTGCTGCTCAAAATCATCAGCGTCGGCTTTTTTTACATCCTGCTGCAGCCGCAGTACGGCCCGGTGTGGATCTCCGACGTGATCGCGAGTTTCAGCCAAGCGGGCAGTGCGATCGGCGGGCAGCCGCAGTTCGGGCCGAGCGATCCGAGTTCGGTGTTCAACTGCGGAACGGACATCGCCAACGCGATGCTCCAGAGCCTCTCTGGGAATCCGGTCGGTCTCACCTTCGGCAACATTCTGCCGGCGATCGAGGCCTGTTTCGCGGCGCTAATTTGCGCACTGGGGGTCGTGCTCGCCTTCGCAATCATCGCGGGTCAGCTCCTCATCACGCTGATCGAATCGTATATCGTAATCGGCGCAGGCGTCTTCATGCTCGGGTTTACCGGTAGCCGGTGGACGCTCGTCTTTGGCGAGAAATACGTCGGCTACGCGTTCAGCGTCGGGATCAAGCTGTTCATGCTCGAACTCATCATCGGGCTCGGATATGGACTTGGGCAGCAATGGGCTGCGCTGTTCGGCAACGGCATCGCGCCGCCGGGGACGTACATCGAGGTCGTCGGTGCCGCGCTGATCTTTGGGTTCGTCTCCTGGCAGATTCCGGGGCTCGCCGCCTCGCTCATGAACGGCGCGCCTCGGATGACGCTCGGGAGTTTCTTGGGGACCGCCGGCACGGTTGCTGTCGGGGGCGTCGTGCTCGGCAGCGGCGTCGGCGGGATCGTCGCCGGCGCGCGCCCGCTTTCGAGCGGCAACTCCAACACGCTCCGTGCGGCGGGCGAAGCCGGCCAATCGCACGACCCCTTAGCGCTGGCTGCCCGGCCGACGTCCTCTCGCCGCAATGGGCGAGCTTCTGGTGAGGCCGCCGACGATCTGTCGCATGAGCCGTATCCGCGGCGCGATCGCGACACACTCGTGGCGCACGCGTCCAGGACGGGCGATCTCGACGGTGAGGATCTGTCCGATGAACCGTCGTCGACATCCGCCGTTACGTCGGACCATAGCGATCCCTCAGTCGACTCGACATCGGATGCGTCCCGTCAATCGCTCCATGCCCAGGATGATGACGAGCGGCACGACGTTTCGAGTGGTGGCGAGCCCGACACAACCGAGGCCGAGGTGACGGCCGAAAACGCGGACCAAACGCGCGCAAGTGACGCCGCTCTAGCGGTAGAGGACGAACGCTTCGCGCGGCAAGCGGAGCAGCGAGACGTCCAGCCATCATCGGGCACAGCTGCTTCTTCGGCGCCACGCATCGATCCGACACGAGCGCTGCGCCAACCGCCGCCCGACGATTCTGCGGACGGCAGCATCCACATTCGTTTCAGACATCCCGAATAAACGGAGCACGATGAACCCTTTAAGATCCACAACCGACGCAAGCGCCGCTGAGAACGATACTCCGTACCTCTCCGCACGGCGAGAGTGGAACGAGCGCTACGGCGACTACATCGCCCGCGCGCGCAACTGGCGAGGAGCCGCATTTGCGGCTCTTGGCATTTCCGCCGTTCTCGCGATCGGCGTCGTGTGGGAAGCCGCGCAGAGTAAGGTCGTTCCGTACGTCGTCGAGGTCGATAAGCTCGGCGATGCGGTAGCCATCGCGCGTGCTGACCGTGCCGTTCCCGCCGACGCTCGTGTCATCAAAGCGCAACTCGGAGCCTGGATCGTCGATGTGCGTTCCCTCTCTTCCGATCCAACGGCCGAAAAGACCGCGCTCACACGCGCGTATGCGCTGACGGCGGCCACGGCGACGACATTCCTCAATGACTACTATCGCCAGCACTCGCCGTTCGGCCCGACACGGACCGTCGCTGTCAGCGTCAACGCCGTGCTGCCGGTGAGCGACCGGACCTACCAGATCCAGTGGAGCGAGGATGCGCGCGATCTTCAAGGCCGCGACATCGGAACCACCCATTGGCTCGCGAGCCTATCGATCGCCTTCGACCCACCCAGCGACGAGCGTGGCATTCTAAGCAATCCGCTCGGGCTCTACGTCACCGGCATCAGCTGGACCCAACGCCTCTAATTTCCTGCTCTCTCTTTTGTGAGGAACGATCAATGCTCCGACAGACCGGGCTTCTTTTCGCTTTTCTTACTTGCGCCATGTGGCCCGCCGCCGGCGGTGCGGCGGCAGTTGGACCCGACGGCGTCCTGCGCTACCCTTTCGGCGAGCGAACTCCGCCGACGCTGCGCTGCGTGCCACTCTCCGTCTGCGATCTCGTGCTCGAGCCTGGCGAAGCGATCGCGAACGTGGCGGTCGGAGATTCGGTCCGCTGGCTGATCGCGCCGGCCTCGAGCGGTCCGCCGGACGCCACGACGCCGCACGTGTTGATCAAGCCGACCGAGGTCGGCCTGCGCACGAACCTTATCGTCACGACGAACCGGAGAACGTACTACCTGACGCTCATCTCATGGAAGAGCGGCCCGATGCTGCGCATCGGGTTTACCTATCCTCAAGATTTGCAGCACGTTTTTCCCACCCCGACGCCGTCGACGCAAGCTTTGCAGCGCGCCACGCCCGTGCCGTCTCAGGCGCCGCCGATACCGCGCCCGATCGTGGAACCGCTGGAGACGGCCTTCGAGAAACTCGATTTCAATTATCGGGTGAGCGGAGAGCGTGGCTTTCAGCCGATCCGTGTCTTTAACGACGGCGCGCACACGTATCTGCAGATGCCGCAGGAGCTCAACGACGTCCCGGTTCTCCTTGCGGTCGCCAACGACGGCGGTGATATCTTGGTGAACTACCGCTACACGGGCAAGTATTACGTCGTCGACGGCCTGCCGGCGCGCATGGCGCTCGTCGACGGGAGCGGCAAGGGACAGCGCCGCGCCCTCATCGTTCGCGGAAGCTGAACGCGATGGATGGCAACCAGATTCATTCGCCGGTCGAGCTTGACGAAAGCGGCTGGCGCGGCCGCGTCGTCGGCGTCACGCGCATCGGTACGAGGGCCGGCATCGTCGCCACCCTCGTCCTGGCCGTACTCTTCGGCCTGATAATCTACGGCATCTCGACAACCGGTCACCGGCGCGCTTCCAACGATGCCGCGAAGTTGACGAAAGCAGCGGAGCACCCTGCGCCATGGTGGACCGCGTTTCCGAACGGACAGCCGTCGCCGCCGGTCTTACCTTCGGCCGTTCGGACTCCGTCACGCATCCCATCGCTCTCGACAAGCGCAGAGAATACGACCGGGCTGCAGCGGGTTCCGGAACTGGGGCAAGTCTCCGCGCTCCACATGCATGAATTGGAGGCGAAGGCGGAGCGCGAAGCACGCCGGCGCGCGTTGCTCGACGCCACGGCGCGGGCGCCGATCACCGTTCGCATGAATGTCGGCGGCTCTGAAGCCGAGGGCTTGCGCCAACCCACGCCGGGTGTGTCGCCGACACCCGGGTCGCCGGCTGGGCCATCGAACGCCACCGCGCGCCAAGATGCGCAGAGTCAAGAGCCACGCACATTTCTTACAACGCAATCGGCCGGTCTTTCGCGCGACCGGCTGTTTGCAGCGCGCCAAGACGATCCGTCGCCGTACGAACTGCACGCGGGCAGCATCATCCCGGCCACACTCGTCACGGGTATCAACGCGGATCTTCCGGGGACGATGGTGGCACAGGTTCGCGACGACGTCTTCGATAGCGTTACCGGGCGCTATTTGCTCATTCCGCACGGCGCGAGGCTTGTGGGCGCGTACGACAACCGGATCGTACAGGGTCAGCGCCGCGTCCTCGTAGCGTGGACACGCTTGCTGTACCCGGACGGATCAAGCCTCGATCTACTTGGCATGGCGGGGACCGACCCTGCCGGTTATGCCGGCTTCGGTGCAAAGGTTGACGAGCACCTCAGCAAAGCGTTCAACGCCGCCGTGTTGCTCAGCATCATTGGCGCCGGCGCGCAGCTGAGCCAGCCGCAGCGGTCGGAGACAGTAGGCGCGGCTCCCGACATCGGTCAAACGATCGCAGGCGCGATCGGTCAGCAGATCGGCAACACCAGCATTCAACTGACGCAGCGTCAGCTGCAAATTGCCCCGACGCTCGAGGTACCACCTGGCTACCTGTTCGACGTGCTTGTCGACCGCGACATCGTATTGTCCGGGCCATACGCTGGTCGAGGTGCGCGATGATTCTGCACACGTTTGCGCTTACCGCGCTGATCGCACGGTGCGCGCCGCAGGTCGCGCCGGCGACGATGTCGGCGATCGTCCAGGTTGAAAGCGGCGGCGACCCACTAGCGATCGGCGACAACACGACGAGACGGTCGTATCACCCGCGCGATCGCGCAACGGCCGAAGCGCTTGCTCGACGGCTGATTGTCGCGGGGCACTCCGTCGATCTCGGGATCGCGCAGATTGACGACGCGAACCTCGCGCGTCTTGCCCTGAACGTGCATACGGTGTTCGACGCGTGCACCAACCTCGGCGCCGGATCCAAGATCCTTGCTCGAGACTATGCGATCGCGACGCTACGCTTCGGAGCTGGGCAAGCGGCGCTGCGCCACGCGCTCGGTATGTACAATGCCGGAAGTCTCAATGCAGGCGCAAGCTACGTTCGGCTCGTCATGCTTGCCGCGGGGATTCCGCCGACCTACCGTTCGCACTCCCGCTTGATCGTGGCGCGCGCGGCGATGCGTTCACCACTCCTTGTGCGAGCTCCGATTGCTACGCGGAAATCGCGGCGCGTTAGCAGAGAAGCCGTGGCGCCGTCGTGGGCGCCCATCTTGGTCAGGATCGCGCGTGCGCCGCGGACGCGTGTTCTGACGAAAGCGTTATGAGTCAGCCAGCGCTGGTGCTGCTCCTTGCTCTCGGATTCACTGCGGCCGTAACTGTAGCGATCGCGAGCGTGACGTCTGCGCGACGGGCACGGTTCGCGCGGAGCGTTCTGATCTTAGTGGTCGGCGTCGCCCTTTCCATTCTCGGCAACCTGATTGCCGGCGCCGGTCTGAGATTGAATGCTAGCGCAAGCATGCCGCCGGGGATCTACCGACTCGCTGTGGTGTCACCGCCCGAGATTCATCGAGGGATGCTCGTTGCGGTATGCGCGCCATCGAGAGCAGCTCAACTCGGCCGGCACCGTGGCTACCTTTCAAGCGGAGACTGTCCTGAGAACAGCGAGCCGCTTTTGAAAACGATCGCCGCCGTTGGCGGCGACGATGTTGCCATTTCGCCAAGAGGCGTAAAGGTCAATGGCCGCCTTCTGCACGACAGCAAGCCCCTCGCATTCGATCGCGCAGGACGTCGCCTTGTGTCTTGGCCGTTCGGGCATTTCCGGATGTCGCACGGCACGATTTGGCTTTACGCAGACAATGAGCGAAGCTGGGATTCGCGCTACTGGGGTCCGGCGCCGACTCGAAACGTCTTAGCAAAAGCGGTGCCGGTGCTCATCAAATCTGCATCGTTGATTCCGTTCTGCGAGCGCCGGCCTGTGGTGCTGCGCGCTCCGCTAGCGCCGCATCCTCGCCGGGCTGCAGGGAGCGTGGTTTGACTTTGATCAGGCGAGGATCGGTAATTCACGTGGAGGTTAGTGGATGGAAACAGATGCTTTGAGCGACGGTCTGATGACAATCGAGGAGGCGTGCCATTTTGCGAGACTTAGCAGGTCAAGCATATACGGCTTATTGCAGCGGCGTCAGATAGCTTCAGTAAAGCTTGGCAAATCGCGTCGTATCGTCAAGACCGCTTTAATTGCGTTCCTGCGCGACCATATAGTCCCGCCGAGTCAGGTTTCGGAATGAGGTACGCGACTAAAGCCGATAGGATCGGACGCAGCGAAGTACGTCCCTTGGGGATCCCGCAAGAAGTACAAACCCTGCCACGGGCCCGGTCTCCGGGGACATGGGGTAAGGGCCCGAAACGGCACTCCCCGCCAGGAGCCGGGCGCAAGGCTCGCCGCGCGCAAACGCCGTCCGTCCTGCAAGAGTTTTCGGCACATAGCGGTCGGGCCGGTGCCTGTAACGCGGCGCTGCGCGCTTTGCAAAATGGTTCTGCAAACTCGCATGCGTTGCGCAAAGCCCCGTCCTATCAGTTCGGCACAGGGTCTAATGCGGAGCTCGTCCGCGGTGCATTGACCCGTAGCAAGCCGGCGGGGTTGACGGGTGCGCGCGCGAACAGCTTGCCTTCACGACCTAAGGGATCCGCTAGCACCATATAGCAACGAATTGAGCCAAATGAGCCTCCCGCGTCTGCCGAGCTTACAGAACAACGTCGAATGACAAACCTTGTGCATATTTCTGACATCCACTTCTCGCAACCACGAACGGCGGCGCACTTTGACGAGTACTCGAGCATCCGAAGCGCCTGTCTCGCCGACGTCCGCAGCCTTGTCTCCCAGTACGGTCCGGCTCAGACGATCCTGGTAACTGGTGACATATCTGCAAGGGGAACTGAGAAGGAATTCAACTTGGTCGAGGCATGGTTCATAGATCTATGCTCGGCCGCTGGCTGTGAACAATATAACGTGTGCATCGTACCAGGGAACCACGATGTCGACCGAAGCGTAATCGAGAAGTCGGTTCTAATCAAGACAGTGCATGACGTTCTTCGTAATGAGAACAATGAGAAAGCGCGAGACCAACGCTTTACCGAGTTTCTAAGCGATCAGGAGATGGCGAAGGGCTTAGTTAGTCCATTGCATGACTACAATGAGTTCGCGACCCAATACGATAGCACCACTACAGTCGCAAGCCTTAACTGGACCCGTCAGCAGCCGTTGGATTACGGATACACACTCAAGATAACTGGGTTTAACAGCGTGTTGCTCTCGGACGGCAATGATGACGACGAAAAGAACAGGCTCATGTTAGGATCTATACAGAGTTTAGGAGAGATAACGCGTGGCGTGATCGAGATTAGCATGTGTCATCATCCGCCGGACTGGCTATTCGATCATGATAACCTACACGATAGGTTCAAGCACAGGTTTCAGATGCAACTTTTTGGTCACAAACACACCCCCCGGGTGGATCGATTAGTCGAAACTTGCATAATTCGTGCCGGAGCGCTCCAACCGAAAGATGAAGCTGGATATTTGCCGCAGTACAGTTTCCTGAGACTAGGTATCGACCGTAGCGATGCGGACTACATAGACATGGAGATTTATCGGCGGGAGTGGAATGCGGAGGAACAGGATTTCGTCGGTATGCCACCGCCCCACGCGCATAGGATTCCCGTGCCCGATCGCCGGACACTATTTGGGAAAGAGCATCAAGTCGATGCAGCGAGCGAGAGCGAGTCGCCAAAGGTCGTGAGCGCGGAGAAGCCGGAGGCCCTGGTTAGGCCCTCAGAAGATGACGCTAGGGCCTTAGTTTACGATTTTCAGTCTCTTGGCAAAATTGAACAACGCCGGATTCTTGAAGAATTGGAACTGATCGACGAAGAAGATAAAACTCGATATGATGGCGCCACGGTAGTCCGTTATTTTGCAAAGGCGCGTGAGGACCGGAAGACCGGCCGGCTTTGGCAATTAGTGCAACAGGCGCTAGGGCGAGCAGATGCGGCCAATCCATTTGAGGGTTTCTAGTGCATAAGGATTTCGCAGACTGGTATTCTCTCGTAAGCCCTTCGCCGCTTCTGGCGGTACTTGAAGCGCGTTGGAAGGCGATAGAGTGTCTTACGCAGAGCTGCACGACCCCGTCGGCGGCCCTCGATTTGGTGTACGCGGCCCTTTCGGAAGCGTTCAATGAGCCTATTGCTCAGGACGTTGAAGAAGCGCTAAAGAGTGGTGACCCAAGCCTGCCGCTCCAAAATCGCCGCGAGATAGCGTTGCTGTCGGCAAGTGCGATCGTGGTCGGGCTTGAAGGTAGAAAGGTCGAGAATGCGGCCTGGACGGCGGCCGCATACTACGTCGGCACTTCGGCGAATAGCGGCGCGCGAATACCCATAAGCTATCTGTACGAATTGGCGAAGCAGCGCGTCAACAGCGCAGCCGACCTTGCCCGTAATTTCGATCCACAGGGATCTCCCTTGGTCAGCATAGGTTCTAGAAACTATGCAGCAATCGAAGATGTCGCTAATGTTGCCACATCGCTCGCAGCAGCGGTGACTCATCTGAAAGCGGTGGATCTTGAATTGAAAGCCATCGCAGAAGGTTTGTCGACCGAACGTACGAGGAGCGAGTTTCTTGCAAACCTACTCTTGGAGCAATCAAATCTTCTCTGGTTCCTTGTAGACAACTCGTATCGGCACGTACCGGAACCCGATGTAAGCGCCGCTATCGCAATAGCTAGCAGCATTGTCGATGCGGTTCGGTTTTTTCCGCCGCCAAGTAACTTGAGTCAGTTCATCGAGGTCGCACTGCGGCCACATGCTGAGAAAATGGTGGCAATAGAGCCGCTACCCAAAGATGCTGGCTCTGCCCTCCCGTTGCTTCCCGCTAGGCCAGGTGCGGAAGCCGTGTTTCCTATGATCAGTATACTGTCGGGCCGTGCGGTTGATCCCGAAAAGAAGAACCCACGCCGCAGTCTTTTGGCTATTGCGGTTGATGTCGCCAAGGAGATTGCTGGTCTTGGGTCACTGAGCAGCAGCCAGAATGTCGACTGACCTGACAGCATCGGCCGAAGGCGAGGCAACAAGAGCAGAGGTTGAGCCTCGACTACAATCCGTCGAAATTGCGAAGACGCCAATCAGCGACGATTTGACGCTTGATAGGAACGCCATCGATGCGATCATGGCCAAGAATCAGACGAAACTAGTGGTTCTGATCGGTGGGTCAAGGGCCGGTAAGACGAGTCTCCTGGCTGTACTATTTCATAAGTTTCTTAAAGGGGCAGTAGAATCTGTTGCGTTTGCGGGTTCCGAAAGCTTGCCAGCCTTCGCTCGAATGCTGGCCGCGATATCAGTTCAAAACAGGATCTCGCGAGCATCAATGCCGCGAACCACCCCGTCCGGCGACTATTTTGGCGTTCATCTAAAACTTGCTCACAAGAATCGATTGACTGATTACATCTTTATTGACATCTCAGGTGAAATGTACAGAGATGCAGGCAGACATGCGTCGTTCATTCCGCCGCTAAAGTTTATCCGTCGTGCAGATTTTGTAGGGTTAGTCTTGGATGGGTCAAAGATATGCAACCCGGCGAAGCGCGAGTCAGAATTCCAACAGCTGTTCGCGGTCACAAAGCGGTTAGTCGATACCAACACGCTCCAACCGTCAGCCGAAGCGGCGATAGTATTCACTAAGATCGACACTTGGGATGATGACAGCGTTGAACCAATGGCGGCGCATTACTCGGACAAATTGGTCGTCAGTTTCCCTTGGCGTCATATCCGAAGAATTGATACGGCGGCTCTTCCAAGAAACAAAGAAATTGACGACACGGGACTTTCAGCACTCCTGGCCACCATCATTGAGGCGCCCGCCTTCTGTATTTCATCAAAAGGGACCAGGGTAGGCGTTTCTGGTCTGCCTACAAGTTGGTATGCACGTTTTGGCACCGAATAGCGATGTAAGCTTTGACGTGCTCGGGCTTCCGGACAGCGGGAAGAGCACATTTCTGGCTGCCTTATGGTACCTACTGACGCGCTCACCCGAGCGTAGTCGCTGGAACGCCTTGCTCGATAAGTACGATTCCGATTACTTAGAGCTGATTATGAATAAGTGGATCAACTATAAGTTGATTGGGCATACAAGTGAAGAATCAGAGCGAACTCTCAGTTTACAAGTGTGCGAACGCGCAAGCGAAAAAACATTCACCATGATGGTGCCAGATGTCGCTGGTGATCGCCTGCAGAATCTTTGGGTTCTGCGATCGCCTTTCACGCCCACAATGGAACACTGCCTCGGCTATCTTCTCTTCCTGGATCCGCGGGTTCAGAACGAACCACCCCTAATCGGGCCTGAGCAAAAAGACGCCGTTGCCGCTCTCTTGGCTGGCGCCAACACACCTATCGGCGAGAGATCTTCGGTTGCTGAGGCGGCACACGTTGCTGAAGAGAAGGCTGAGGACGATGATCGCGATAACGCCGATGCAGAAAACGACGGCGACGATGCGGACGAAGGTGAGACATCGGCTGAGTTTCGATGGCAACCGGAGATGTCGCCACCTCAGGTTCAGTTGGTTTATCTTCTTCAAGAACTGATTCGAGAGCGTTTGAACAAGAAGATAGCGGTTGTAGTTTCGGCGTGGGATTATGTTGAGGAAGAACACAAGACGCCAGTCGCAATATGTCAAGATCTCTATCCCATGCTTAGCAACTACCTTGCTTTTGAGTCCAAGTACGATGTGCGCTATTTTGGAATATCGGCCCAGGGGGGACCATACCCACAATTGCAAATGGCGCGAAAGGAAAACCCGCGCCACGAGGAACGAGCGTATGTCATCCAAGAGAACGCGAAATCGTCTGATTTGACGGATGTGTTTTTTTGGATGCTAGGGTAATCCATTGCGGATTGACCAGACTCTGCATGGATACCGCAATGGACATCAACTCCTAGCGTTGTCTTTGCAACTGGAACCCGAAGCGTTCCTCGACATGGCTCGGCTGAGCGATTTGTCCGGGGCGGAGTTTATTTCAGCCGCGCAGACGTACGTTACAGGCTATTTGTTACCGGCGCCGACGAATCGCTTTGTATATGCGCGGACTTGGTACAACAGTGAAGCGCCACGCCCGAACGCCGTGTGGACTCACAGCCTCTTGATTCCCGTCGAAGTGCTGGGCGCGATCCAGTCTCTCAAACAATTGGAACTGCTATTTAACCGGCCCCATGGGAAGGCGACGCTTTCTGCTTATCGAGTTCCAATAGATCTTGGTCAATTGGATCTTATGTCGCCTGCAACTTCAAATGAGATCACGGCAACTGGCTATTTTCGCCAGATTATCTATGCGTTTTATGGACAACCGCGCGAGCCAACTATAGTAATTAACCTCAATCCGCTGGCGGCCGAGGTTGTCATTGATGAAATATGGCAGCGGCAGTGGGCATTGCTGCGCGCCAATTTTTCGTTTTGCTCTGCCTCCTTAAGCGTGCGGCGTAGTCGTGATCGTTCGCTTGCACTCCAATTCATGCCAACGGGCGGTCGGGGGTCTAGACTCAAGGCGCAACTCCGATCCATGGGTGGCATAATTGACGCATCTGCTTCGATCGACGAGTCTGTTCCGATCGAAATGCCACCATACTGGGACGAGTGGCACAGCGGCTTCGGCTCTTTTTGTGAGCGCTTCGCTGACCACGGAAGTGATGACCGAGCTGCAATGATTCCTCTACATCAGGCATATCGCGCAATGAAGTCGCCGATCGACGTCTCCACTAGCTTTGCCCAGATTACGCGGTCATTTCCTGGACCAGATGAGGCAAAGAGCCTTAAAGTTGAATGGCTAAAAAGCGTTCTCACCTGGCGCGACTTCGACAGCCACGAATCTGCCTCGAATGCGATCATTCGCCTTATAACTGATGAGCGTGCGAACGCGTTCGCGCTAGCGATCAGTGAAGTGCCGGATGAGGGGCTTTTCGGTGCTCCTCCTAGTGAGTCACGAGTTGAGCTTCTGAGGATTCTTGATCGACTCGGGGCCGAAACGCTATCGTCGCTCGGGAGATCTATCACGCAACGTGTACTGCCAACCGCTACTGTGGACGAGATGTCTCTTTACTCGTCCCAGTGGCCGCACGCAGTATCGTTAATCCTCGAACAGAATGCGCCGCTGCTATCGTCCGTGGCCACCGCAGGCCGGCTGTCACCACGAACGTTAAATGAACTCTCAAATAGCGGTGACATTGACCAGCAGAATCGAGTGCAACTCATGGCAAACGTCCTTGAGGCGGTAAGGCATGGTCAGCCGGACGCATACATCGTTAGCAATCGCGACTCAATTGAGGCGCTCATTAGTTTGACCGAATCGACCCATCAGGAGCCTGATCGGCGCTCCGCGGGAAGCATCCTTGCTAATGATTTGACTTCATTGTTGAACGCCATCCCAATTAGTAGAATCACGAGTCGCTTTCGAGCTGGTCTGATTGGCTACTCACTCGGGTTTCGGACGGCCTTCGATTATGACCTTGCAGCAGTTGATGTTTTTGAAGCGATTCGGATAGTGCTGTTCGCCGAGTTGCTAGCCGAGTTTTCGATTTGCTTCTTAATCGTGGCGCGCTTCGAGCGAAGTCAACGCCAAGTCCTAGAAGCGGCAGCCGGGCTTGTGAAGAAGCATGCCTACGCAACTATTTCGGATCAGTTATGGCAGTCGTTTACGGATGCTGTGGATCCATATTCGTGGATACCCAAATGGGACAGGGAGCGATGGCTGGCACATATTTTTGTTGATGTGGCCTTGCAAACAAAAGACAACGAGGCGCACGAGCCTCAGATCGACGCGGATGAACAATTGCGCTCGGCGATTGCCGACGAAATGGGTCGTCGATTCATTTCGCGAGATGCGACTCGTCGGCTGGAACGACTAATTCGCCACCGCGATCAGTAGGTTACAGATTCCTAAAACAGCACTGGTTCCAACTGCCCCGCAGCGAGTGTCAAACGGCAATACGCTCGCGGTGCTACTCGAAGGGTGACTGGGTTCTATATTTTGAATCGAGCGATGCAAGTCGTTACGTTGGCGATGACTGGACACGTATCGATTTTTTCATATCTGTGAGCAAGGACCGTCGGCGCAAAGATTGCGATTATCAGGGCGTTCAGGTCAAGAGGCTGTCCGCCGAGATGCCTCCGCCATTTAGAATTGATAAAGCCTTTCGCCGCGTTAAGAATCGCGTTCAATAATTCAGACGAGCAGGATCCTCTTGTACCTTCGCGGCGAATGCTGGCTGCAATCAACAAAGCGTATCAGATAGATAGTTAGGACCGCGCGCTATAGTTGCACGAGACAGGGTTCGCGCGCTGGTCAGAAACCTCGAGGATTTTGCCGCCGGAAGAGGTACCCGCGTCTTGCGCAAAGTTCGCGCCAGATTTCAGCCTCAACTGCTTCCAAATTCCAGGCGCGAACCCTACAGACTGTCCCCCAGCAGCACTTCCGCGTGAGAGCCTCATCGGGCACCGTTGCGGATCCAATGTGCTCTAAGATGGTTTTGACCGGAACCGCGCAGTAACACACGCCCAATCCTTACCCGCAAGCCGCGCACTACACGCACGAACCGCTTGGATCCACTGGCGCCCGCATAGGGTGCCCGGCGCGGCGGGCATGGGGACAGACCCGACGCACCTCGGCCGGGGAGGCGGGACCGGACGCTGTACGACATGCATCATCCCATAGCGAATTCTAAGATGCCTATGACGCATTCGTTCGCGCCAGCCGGCGCCGGCTGATCGTGGCCGCGGGGGTGTTCAGGCCGGCGACCGCTTGAGAACGATTGCAACCCAAATGCAACCCAAGCCGGCACCCGGCACCTCCTCCGAATGTCACGGTCCTACGGCTGACGAGGCTTTTTCGGCCAATTAAGGTCGTTTAGGCGCGGGATGCAGGGTATCGCCAACAACTTGCACCGCGGCTAATCCCCAAACGGCGCGTGACGACGATCGCATCCGCTCGGCGGCGGCGCAGTTCGAGGCCGTCCTCTTCTCCGCCGCGCTCGCGCCGCTCGCGAAGTCGCTCGGTTTCTTCGGTGAGATCGCGCTCGATCGGCTTGCGCTGACGATCGCGCGCCGGGATCGGGGTCTGGCTGCGACCTTCGAGCGGCTCTTCGAACGATGAGCCCCGCCGAGCGGACGCACGCCGTCGAAACGTTTTTCCCGAAACTCCGCCGCTGGGCCGGGCGCGTGTCGCGCTCGGTCAACGCGGCGGTCGAAGTCGACGACCTCATCGGCGACGGCTCGATCGGACTCTTACGCGCGATCGACACCTACGACCCGAAGTACGGCACGACGCTCGAGCAATACGCACGTCGCCTGTGCTTCGGCGCGATGCTCAACGGGCTGCGCCGGATGGATCCTGTCTCGGAGCGCGTGCGACGTACCCTGCGTCTCGCCGATCGCGAGCGTTTCGAACGTGCTCAGCTGCTCGGGCGGCTGGAGACGATGGGCGAACTCGAGCGAAAGAATCCGAAATTGCGCCGCGCGCGCGAGATGGCGTTCGCGCTCTCGACGCTATCGCTCGACCGCTCCCTTCCGCTCGAATCAGGCGCGCTCGCCGATTCGACGAGCGAACCGGCGGAACGTGCGGTCAGGTCTTCGATCAGGCGCGAGTTGCGCGACGCGATCGACCTCCTGCCCGCGCGCCAGCGGCAGGTCATGGCGCTGTACTACTACGGCGAACATTCGTTGCACGCCATCGGCCGCAGCATGAAGATCTCGGCGCAACGCGTCTCACAGATTCACGCGAAAGCGCTCGGGCGGCTGCGCCGCAGCGTCGCGCCGTTGCGCTGAACTTGTGTCGTGAGTAATCCGGTCGAACTCGACGCTGGGACGCTGCCCGGCGGTACGGTGGCGCTGGCCCCGGCGATTCCCCCGGGTGCGCCGCCTCCGATTGCCTTCGATCCGGAGATCGAGCCTGAATCGCGGCTTCCGAGCGATCACCCGGCCTGGGCGCGCGACGTCATCTCGCTCACCTTGCGCGCACGCGAGTCGTTGGCGCGATTGCGCCCAATCGCAGTCAGGGTCTACACCGCTTGGGAGCATCGCCTGCGCTCGATTCTCGTCGGAGGCGCCCGCCTTTCAATCGATAGTAGCGGTTGTTACCGCCTCGATTGATTTCTCATCAGAGCGCGCCGAGCATTCCTTCGATCAGCGTCGCGATACGCTGAGCGCCCGAGGCCGATGCCGCCAAGACGTCTTTGTGCGAGGGCGCTTCCGCCGGACCGATCACGTTGGAAATCAAGCTGATGCCGAGAACTTCCAAGCCGAGCTTTCGCGCGGCCATCGTTTCGAGCACGGTCGACATCCCGACGGCGTCGGCTCCCAGGCGGCGCAGCACTTCTGCTTCGGCCAACGTTTCGTAGGCGGGCCCGCGCAGTCCGGCGTAGACGCCTTCGCGCAGCACCTCCCCGCCGGAGTGAACGTGCGCCAGGGCGCGCAGACGCGGTGAATATGCGTCGAGCATGTTCAGGAAAGGCTGCGGATCGTCCGGTTCGATCGCCGTCGCGCCGGTCCAGTTGATGTGATCGGCGATCAGCATGAGGTCGCCGCGCACGAAACTCGGGTTAAGCCCGCCGGCGGCGTTGGTCAGGATCACGGTCCGCGCGCCCGCACTCGCCGCAAGTCGCACGAAGTACGTCACCTCATCGGGCGTGTGCCCTTGATACAGATGCGCGCGGCCCGCGAAGGCGATCACCCGTTTGCCGGCCCACGTTCCGGCCTGAGCGAAGCCGGGGTGACCGGGGAGTTTCGAAACCGGCGCACCGTCGAGCTTATCGTAGGGAATCTGCGTGCCCTCGATGCGCGAACTCACCACTTGCGAAAGACCGCTACCGAGGACGACGGCGACCTCGATCGCACCCTTCGCGTTACGCACGACGCGCTGCGTCGCATCCTTTACTTTCTTCTTCACGGCCTAGGGGCTCACGAACAAGCTTCGGCCGGTCATCGGCGGCGGCACGCTCAGCCCTAAGAGCGGCAGCAAGGTAGGCGCAACGTCGGCGAGCCTTCCTTCGTCAGATAATTCGCCGAGCGGCGGGTTGCGCGCGATGAGAACGAACGGCACCGGATTCGTCGTATGCGCCGTGAGCGGGTTGCCGTCGGGGTCGATCTTTTCTTCGGCGTTGCCGTGGTCGGCGGTGATCGCCAAGATCCCGTCGGCGGCGAGGACAGCGTTTTCGAGGCGTCCAAGCGAGACGTCGATCGTCTCGCAAGCCGAGATCGTCGCGTCCCAAACGCCGGTGTGCCCCACCATGTCGGCGTTGGCGTAGTTCATCAGGATGAAGTCGTGCGCGCGATCGGCGACGTCTTCGATCGCGGCGGTGCTGATCTCGGCGGCGCGCATCTCCGGCGCCAGATCGTAGGTTGCCACGCGCCGGTCGGATGGGATCAAAACGCGGTCCTCACCTTCGAAGATCTCCTCGCGACCGCCGTTGAAAAAGTACGTGACGTGCGCGTACTTTTCGGTCTCGGCCAGCCGTAACTGCAACATTCCGGCGCCGGCGACGATCTCACCGAACGTTTGCGTTTGCGGCCGGGGACCGAAAAGCACCGGGTTCGGAAAGTTCTCTTCGTACTTCGTCATCGTCGCGAAGATGAAGTTCGCGAACTTGCGGACGGGAAACTCCTTGAAGTCTTCGTGCGAGAACGCGAGGGTCAACTGGCGTGCGCGATCGGGGCGAAAATTGAAGAAGATTGCGGCATCGCCGTCACCGATCGCACGCGGTTCTCCGACGATCGTCGGAAGGATGAACTCGTCCGTCTCGCCGCGCGCGTACGCCGCGGCCAGGGCTTCGTTCGCGGTTGAAAAGTGGTGCGCGGCCTGCGCGTCCGCGAGCGCGCGATACGCCTTCTCCGTGCGATCCCAGCGTTTGTCGCGATCCATCGCGTAGTAGCGGCCCATCAACGTCGCGATCGCGCCCTCGAAGCCCCGTCCTCTCAGATGAGCTTCGAGTGCGTCGAGGTAGGTCTGCATCGACGACGGCGGGACGTCGCGGCCGTCGCCGAAAGGATGGAGCGCCAGCGAGACGTTGGCCGTCGCGGCGGCATCGATCAAGGCGAAGAGATGCTCGATCGAGCTGTGGACGCGGCCGTCGGACACGAGTCCCATGAGATGCAGCCGTCCGCCCGAAGCGTGCACGTGATCGAGACAGGACCGAAGGACCGGGTTTCGTGCGAACGTCCCGTCGGCGAGCGACTCGTTGATCACGGTGACGCCTTGCGGGACGATGCGCCCGCTGCCAATGTTGATGTGGCCGACTTCGCTGTTGCCCATCACTCCATCGGGGAGACCGACGTCTTCGCCGCTCGCGGCCAGCAACGAATTTGGATACGTCGCGAGGATGCGCCGCCAGTTCGGGAGATCGGCTGCGGCGATCGCATTTCCGTAAGTCTCATCGCGATGTCCCCAGCCGTCCAGGATGCACAGGACGAGCGGTCCTCTACGTGCGCGCACGCGCAGCCTCGACGATCGCAAGGAAACTCCGCGCCTTGAGGCTCGCGCCGCCGACGAGGCCACCGTCGATTTGCGGCTGCTCCATCAATGCTGCGGCGTTTTCGGCGTTCATCGAACCGCCATAGAGGCAGCGAGCGTTTTGCAAGCCGTCGACCGCGGCGCGAATCTCGGCGATCACGGCGTCTGCGCTTTCGGGTTCGTCATTCCGGCCGGTGCCGATCGCCCAGATCGGCTCGTAGGCGACGACGCACTTCGCCACCTCGGCGGCACGAAGGCCGGCGAATGCGGCGCGCGCCTGAAAGGTGACTTTGCCGATCGTTTCGTCGCGTTCGTGCTCGACCGCGCTTTCGCCGACGGCGACGATCGGCGTGATGTCGTGTGCGAGCGCGGCGCGAACCTTCAACGCGACGTCGTCGTCGTTTTCGTTGCAGTGCGCGCGCCGTTCTGAGTGGCCGAGGACGACCCAGTCGACGCCCAGCTCGCGCAACATCACCGGGCTGATCTCGCCGGTGAACGGCCCGGAGTCGGCGTAGTGCATCGTCTGTGCGCCCAGTTCGATCGCCGAGCCGCGCAACGCCTCACCCGCGGCCGCGAGCGCCGTGAACGGCGGCGCCGCGACGACTTGGACGCCGCGCGGCAGCTCGGCGGCGCACAATTCGCTCAGGAGCGCGCGCGTCTCGGCGACGGTCTTGTGCATCTTCCAGTTGCCGACGATGAGCGGCCGGCGCGTCATGTGCTCGCCGCAATTTGAGCGGACAGCTCGAGGGCCGCGACGCCGGGCAGGGTCTTGCCTTCGAGGAATTCGAGCGTCGCGCCGCCGCCGGTCGAAACGTGCGTCACCTTGTCGGCGAAACCCAATGCGTGAGCCGCCGCCGCCGCGTCGCCGCCGCCGACAACGCTGACCGCGCCGTTCTCGGTGGCTTCCGCGATCGCAAAGCCGATGACCCGCGTTCCGTTTTGATACGCAGCCTTTTCGTAGACGCCCATCGGACCGTTGAAGACGATCGTCTTCGCGGCGCGCAACACGCTCGCGTACGCCGCAGCAGTTTTCGGGCCGATGTCGAGGATCATCCGCCGGCCGACCCGTTCGAGCTCGACCGTTTGGGCCGCATCTTCCGCGTCGAACGACGTCGAAACGACGGCGTCGGTGGGAAGATGCAGCGGAACGCCTTTGATCTTCGCGCGAACCAAGACGTCGCGCGCCGGTGCGAGGTCGTCGTCTCGCAACGACGTCCCGACGTCGACGCCTTGCGCCGCGAGAAACGTATTGGCCATCCCGCCGCCGATGCAGAATGCGGCGACCCGCTCGAGTAAACTGAGGAAGACGCCGACCTTGTCTTTGACTTTGGCGCCTCCGATCGCGCACACGAAGGGCTGCGCCGGGTCGGTCGTGAGTTTCGTGAGCGCCGAGAGTTCGGCTTCCATCAAAAAGCCGGCGACGGCCGGCAGATCGTGCGCGATACCCTCGGTCGAAGCGTGTGCCCGGTGCGCCGTCCCGAACGCGTCGTTGACGTACAGATCCCCAAGGGAAGCGAGGCGAGCCGCAAACTCCGGATCGTTCGCCTCCTCTTCGGGATGGAAGCGAACGTTTTCCAAGACGACCGTTTGCCCGTCACTCAAGCCGACGGCCGCGGTCTCGGCAACCGGACCGATGCAATCCTCGGCAAACGCGACGTCGCCGCCGAGTTGCCGCCCGAGTTCCGCGGCGATCGGGCGCAGGGAAAGGCGCGGGACGAACTTGCCGTCGGGACGCCCGAGGTGCGAGAGGACGATCGTGCGCGCGCGGTGCTCGCGTAACCAGCGCAGCGTTTCGAGCGCGGCGACGATGCGGCTATCGTCGGCGATCGCGCCGTCTTTGAGCGGAACGTTCAGATCTTCGCGCACGACGACGCGCTTGTCGCGAACGTCGACGTCGCGCAGCGTGCGGAAGTGCATTTAAACCTTCGCGGGAAGTTTCGAGAGCACCATCTGCGTTACGTCTGCGAGGCGGCACGAGTAACCCCACTCGTTGTCGTACCAAGCGCCGATCTGAACGAGGTCGCCGTTGGCGTTCGTCAGGCCGGCGTCTATGATGGACGAGTACGACGAGCGCTTGAAATCACTCGAAACCAAGAGTTCCTCGCAATACTGCACGAGCCCCTTGAGTTCGCCGCCCGAGGCGTGCCGCATGATCGCATTGACCTCATCCTTGGTCGTCGCGCGTTTGACCTGAGCGACGAGGTAGATCATCGAAACCGTCGGCGTCGGAACGCGCAGGGCGAAGCCGTCGAAGGTCCCCTTCACTTCGGGGATTGTCAGATAGAGTGCTTTCGCCGCGCCGGTCGAGGTCGGAATGATATTAGTGGCGGCGTTGCGCGCGCGCCGCAGATCCTTGTGCGGCGCATCGAGGATGTTCTGGTCGTTGGTGTACGAGTGCACGGTGACCATGAAACCTTTGACCCAGCCGAGTTCGTCGGCGAGCGGCTTGACCGCCGTCGCAAGGCAGTTGGTCGTGCACGACGCGTTCGAGATGACGTGATGCTTCTCGGGATCGTAGTTGCGCTGATTCACGCCCAGGACGAGCGTGATGTCTTCACCCGAGGCGGGCGCCGAGATGATGACCTTCTTCGCGCCGCCGCCGTCGATGTGCGCTCGCGCCTTGGCCGCGTCGGTGAAGAGCCCGGTCGATTCGATCACGACGTCGACGCCGAGCGATTTCCACGGAAGTTTCCCGGGATCGCGTTCGGCGAACACCTTGAGCGTTCGGCCATCGATCGCAATCTCGTCAGCCGTGTGCGCGACCGTGCCTTCGTAGGTGCCGTAGTTCGAGTCGTACTTGAAGAGGTGCGCGCATTCGGCGGCGCTCGTGAGATCGTTGACGGCCGCGACCTCGATGTCGCGGTGATGTTCGAGGAGCGCCTTGAGAAAATTACGCCCGATCCGGCCGAAGCCGTTTATCCCTATACGCATGTCCTCGATTTAGGCTGCTCGCGCCCGGTAGCCCTCTAACAGGTCGCGGGAACCCAGTGTTGCGCTCGATGAAAGGCCGATTATGAGCCGCATTGCATGCGACGGGGAACTCGGGCTTCGCGAACTAGCCCGGTTGCGTGAAGACGTGCGGCGTGCGTCGCGCCTATGAAATGAGGCCGCAGGGCGTCGATCGTGCAGGAAGAGTGCGGGCTGCAGCGCGGAGAAGCCGGCGCTGTGCATCTTCTTAGGAGGGACCCAGTCGTGAGCCGACTCCTAGCCGCCTTGGCTCTGGCTGCGCTCGGCCTCGCGCCGCCGGCCGCTCGCGCGGCCGACGTCGAGTTCACCGATCATATCTGCCCGACGACGACGCAGCCGGTGCGCGAATATAACCGGCTATCGAGCAACCCGAACACTCCGGTCGATCAGGTCATCGCCTCGGCAAACCATGTCATCGCGATTTACAAGGAATGCGGCGAGCAACTGCAGAGCAACGCGCTCTCCGGCGCGAACACCGGCCGCAGCACTGCGGAAGTCTCAGTCACCGCCGGCGCCGAGGGGCTCCACTACGCGCAGGTCCGCCAAGCGCAATTCTATTTTGCCATCGGGCACATTCAGCGCGTGCTGGGAAATTATTTCAGCGCGCGCGACGCGCTCCAAGCGTCACTCGATTTGGTGCAGGTTACCATCGACTGGAAGTCGCCGACGCAGACGTATTACCGCTCGAACGACGTCAACATCGGCTCGGGGTCGTCGCATATGTCTACGCCGTCCGACATCTCGAACTACCGCGAAGCGGCCGTTCAAATTCGCGACGCCGCAAGGGCCGAGATGGCAAAGCTCCCCAAGAGCGCCGGCGGGACGCAGTAAGCCGCCCGCAGGGAATTTGCGGTTCGACGACCGATTCAGCCCGAGGCGGGCGTTGCGAGCCCGGGCCGGTTTTGCGTGAAAGTGAGGCTTGAGTTGTTACATTCGAGTCGACGCGATTTTCTGGCTGCGGCCGCGGCAACGGCCGCCGCCTTAGCGCCGTTGGGCGCCGATGCGGCGAAGATCGTCAAGGGCGTTTTCGGCAACGGCGACCGGCCGCTCGTGGCGTTCCCGCAGAAGCGGCCGCTGATGGTGCTGACGCCGCGTCCTCCCCAACTCGAGACGCCGTTCGAGGTTTTCGACGACGGCGTGCTCACGCCGAACGACGCGTTCTTCGTGCGCTGGCACCTGGCCGGCATTCCGACGAGCGTCGACGGCGCGAAGCATCGCATCAAGGTCGGCGGCTTGGTGGACCATCCGCTCTTGCTTTCGCTCGCGGACTTGAAGAAATACGAAGCCGTCGAGGTCGTCGCGGTCAACCAATGCTCCGGCAACAGCCGCGGTTTCTTTACGCCGCGCGTCGCCGGCGGAGAGTGGCAGAACGGCGCGATGGGCAACGCCCGCTGGACCGGCGCGCGCCTGCAAGATATCCTTGCCAAAGCCGGCGTCCAAGCGAGCGCGAAACAAGTGCAATTCCACGGACTCGACGGCCCGGTCTTCCCTGAGACGCCGGCTTTTAGGAAATCGCTCGACATCGGGATGGCGACGAGTAACCCCGACATCGTCGTCGCCTACGAAATGAACGGCGAACCGTTGCCGCTGCTCAACGGGTATCCCGTGCGACTCATCGTGCCGGGCTGGTTTGCCACGTACTGGGTCAAGATGCTGACCGACATCACCGTTCTCGATCACGTCGACGACAACTTCTGGATGAAAACGGCCTATCGCATTCCGGCGACGCCCAACGCGAACGTCGCGCCGACCGACAAAGGCTATGCGACCATTCCGATCAATCGCATGCCGGTTCGTTCGTTTATCACCAATCTGAAGGATGGCGCGAGCCTGAAAGCCGGAAATCACGTCATCCGTGGGATCGCCTTCGACGGCGGCAGCGGAATCCGCGCCGTTCAATGCTCGACCGACGGCGGGACGAGCTGGACGAATACTTTGCTGGAAGCCGACTACGGTCCATACTCATTTCGACGCTGGCACACGTTCGTCACCGCGCAGGCCGGCACGCAGATGACGTTCGCCTGCCGGGCGCAGGCCGGCGACGGTTCGATGCAAGTTGCGACGCCGATTTGGAACGCTAGCGGCTATCAGCGCAGCTCGATCGAGAGCTACAAAGTGAGCGTGTCATGACGATTTCGAAAACGATCGCAGCTCTGGCCGTCGCCGGCGCACTGATCGCACTCGCGGCGGCGACGCCGGCCCAGAAGATGACGGCCAAGTCGAGCGCGGTGGTCTCGATTTCCCTCCCCGGCGATCTCGGTTTCGCCTTCAAACCCGGCCCGGGCTCAAACCTCGCAAACTCCCTGTGCTTGAGCTGTCATTCGCAGGCATACGTCGCAACGCAGCCGCCCTTCAGCAAGACCGTCTGGACGGCCGAGGTCGCCAAGATGCGCAACGTCTACGGCGCGAAGATCGCCGACGATCAGATCGGCCCGCTCGCGGACTATCTCACGACGAATTACGGCACGCCGTAGCCTAGCGAGCCAGGGGTAAGGGAAAGGCGAAGCAGCGGCCGCACGCCAGGCGCCGTTTCGCGATGCCCGCCGGCAGGTCGAAGACGACGACCGCTCCGGCGCGGCCGGCGGGGATCACGTTCGAGCCTGCGAGACCGAGTTTGGCGGGGTCGGCCCATAGGGCGACGGCCCAGTGCGCCGCGCGCGCCGAATCAAACGTGAATTCGAGAAGTTCGGGCGCGGCGCGCACCTTCAGAAGGTGCGGGCCGTCGTGCAGATCGGATTCGGAGAGCCCGCGCGCGCGTGTCGACGGCACGGGGGCGGCGTCGTACGCGAACACGCGATCGGGCATCGTTCGCGGCGCGACGAACGTCGCGGCCATTTGGCGGTCGTGAAAATCGATCGTCGCCGGTGTGAGCGGCGATCCCAAATAATCGACCGGTGCAGGCGCGGCAACGAACGGAAATGCGACGGCGCGCGGCGCGCCGGAGAAACTCCGGGCAATCGTTGCCGCATTCGCTAACGTCGCCGCGCGCATTCCGTCGCCGGCGGCGCGGGCGTACGTCGCCGCGAGCAGCGCTGGGACTTCGGGCTCGCCGGCGGCGGCCAAGTCGCTCTCCTCGTTGATGATAACCACGAGCGCCTGAGATTCGCCGGCCGCCGCGTAGGCATCGACCAGCGTGCGCAAGTATGCGGCGGCGGCATCTCCGTGCAAACCGGCTCGAGCCAGCACGTCCGTCGGCTCCGTCGAGAAGGCCGCCTCTCGCCCGGTAAAGTACGCGCGCGTCAGATCGCGCGCCGTCCATTCCATTGCTAGCAGCGAGCAGGTTCCGCGCGGCTCGGGGCGCTTATACGCTCGCGGGTCGGCGCAATACGTTCCCCAAGGCGCGCCGAGATCGCCGATCCCGTCGATGCCGGTCGAATTCCAAGCGATTCCCCAAAACGCGGGGAGGCCCAGCGCGAACGACGGCGCGATCTCTCGCGATGCGATCGGTCCCGCGATCGCCACCGCAGGCCGATACCAAGCCAAGCGTTTTCGGGCCGCGCGCATCAGATCGCGGTACGGAGCGACTTGAACGTCGTCGCCGTTGCGCGCGTGGAAGCGCTGATAGAGTGCGGTGCTCCCGGTCAGTGGCGACCAGTCGGCGATGAGCCAGGTCACCGGGACGCCGGCCGTCTGCGCCGCGTGCTCGATCAAGAGCATCCCGTTCGGCGACGGACGCCATTGGAGCGAGACCGCGACGAAGAGTGCGCGAGTCTTGCCATGTGGGATCGACCATGCGGGCCGCTCGGCGGTGTGCGCGTTGTCGAACTCGGATCGCGCACCGCTGCAACGGGCAAACCGCAAGGCGAGCGGGGGGAATTCGCCGGCTTCGAGGCGGTACCATACGAGCCCGTCCGCCGAGACCGCACAACCGGCGCGCGAAACGAAATCGTAAACGCGTTCGGGCAGCACTGCGGTGTCGCCGTTCGCAAGCTCGATATACTGTGGCGATGGTCCGTCGCCGCTCAGATTTGCGACCAGCAGGCCCGCGACGAAGCAGGCCGCTCGGACACTAAGGACGGTCACCCGCTGAAGTTTGGTGTCCCAGCCGGTTCGCGATGCGCGACAGCGCGCCGAGCCGAGCGTTCACGGTCGACTTCTTGATCGGCGGAACGCAGCGGCGTCCCAGTTCGCTCAGCGTTTCGGTGGGGTGCTCCAGCCGCAACTCCGCCACCTCGCGCAACGGCGCCGAAAGATTGCGCAGACCGTAGGCGTCGGCGAGCATGGTGATCGAAGCGCGTTGCAGCGCCGCGGCGTTCATCGCTCGGTCGAGGTTGGCCGCCTCAGTGTTGACCAGCCGCCGAATACGGTTCTTGGTTTCCTTGATCGCGCGTACGTCTTCGAGGCGAAGGACGGCCGAGAACGCGCCGATCGATGTGAGGAATTGCGTGATCTCCTCGATGTCTTTGAAGTAGACGACGCGGCGCCGTTTTCGTCGCGCCGTCTTCGGCTTGCGGCCCTCGCTTCGTAACAATTGTAGGAGGCGCTGCGCGGCGCCCTCGTCGGGCGTGACGAATTCCAAGTGGTAACCGTGCGTCGGCGAGACGAGCGATCCGCACGCCAAAAAAGCCGCGCGCAGCTCCATGCGACGGTCGCAGCGCGCAGCGGGCCGCGGGGGTTGCGGGCAGGCGACGCCTCGGATCTCGTAGGTGGCTCGTTTCTGTAACCTTTTCTCGGTCGTTCGATGAATATGGCGCTGTTTGCGATCGTCGAGCAGCGACCACGCGAGCCGCGCGACCGACGGCCGCTGCGTCCGAAACCGATTGTCGTCGCCGCCGTAGTAGTACAAGCCATCGCGCAACGCCGCTCGGCAATGCGGCGCCGGCGGCAGCTCGCGCGCCAGCGAATCCTTCGTGTCGGCGGAGAATCTTGAGATCATAGGACGCTTGCCCCATCGAGCCAATCGACCGCGTCGTCCCGCCGATCTTCGAGGGTTTCATACAACGTCGCGTGACGAATTGCGGGCGTCACCCGCTGCGGCACGTCCAAAACGCGCACCGTCAGAAATTTTTTCGCGTAATGCAGTACGAGGACGTCGCCGATCTTCACCTCGTACCCCGGCTTGAGGGCGCGTCCTTCGCGCGTGATCCGGCCGGCGACGAGCGCTTCGTGCGCTTCGGAACGCCGCTTCGCTAAGCGCGACACCTTGAGAAACTTATCGATCCTCATGGGGCCCCGCGCCCTTTGCGTACGGGGGCGCGCAGGCGCGCAGCGCCGGAGCGCTTTTTAATCACTTGGGGACCCCGCGTGGCGAAGCCGCGTGGGGATTCACCACGCATGTCCCCTTCGCGCGGCAGACGACGACGGGCGGGTCGAGGACTTCGGCGCTGCTTGCGGAGCGATCCGGCCGAGCGGCAATCACCTTGCGCGCTTCGAATTCGATCGCTCGCGAACGGTTGCCGACTCGCACGATCCGTCCTTCAGCCTCAAGGAAGTCGCCGGCATATACGGGTGCCAGAAACTCTACCGACTCGTAGCCGGCGAACAATCCCTCGTCGCCGTCGCTGCGAATCAGCAGCTCGGTAGCGACGTCGCCGAACAATCCCAGCACGCGCGCTCCGTCGACGAGATTTCCGCCGTAGTGCGCGTCGTGAGCGCTCATCCGCACTCGGATCGTCACGGAATCCCTCACGACGCTCCGTCGACGCAGTTCTGGCCCTCCTGGCCGCGTCGACAGGCTCGCTTCCGGCTCGCTCACGCTGCTTCGGTTTTTGCGAGCTGCCACAACGCTTCCAATTCGTCGAGGCTCATTTCGGTGAGATTGCGGCCGTCGCGCGCGGCATGCCGCTCCATGAAGGCAAAGCGCCGGTAGAATTTCTCGTTGGCCGAGCGCAGGGCGCCTTCGGCATCGAGCCCGATGGTGCGCGCAAAATTGACCAGAGTGAACAGTACGTCGCCGACTTCCTCGCGAATCGAGGGGGTATCGCCGGAGCGCCAAGCCTGCTCGAGCTCCGCGACCTCCTCCACGAGCTTTTCGCGAATCCCGGAGACGTCGGGCCAATCGAAGCCGACGCGAGCAGCCTTCTCTTGCATTTTCTGCGCGCGTTGCAATGCCCCGAGGCCCTTAGGGATTCCGTCGAGCCGCGACTCGCGTCTCTTTCCCGCGGGTTCGAGCGCTTTGAGTTGATCCCAGTTCTGCCAGACCTCTCCAACATTCGCGACCGTCTGGTCGCCGAAGACGTGCGGGTGGCGCCGAACCATCTTGTTGGAGAGCGTGTCGACGACGTCGGCGATCGAGAACCTTCCGCGTTCGGTCGCAAGCTGCGAATGAAATAATACCTGGAGGAGCAAGTCGCCGAGCTCTTCGCACAGTTCGCCGTCGGCGCGGGATTCGATCGCCTCGGCGACCTCGAACGTCTCTTCGATCAAATAGGGGACGAGCGAATCGTGAGTCTGTTCGCGATCCCAGGGACAAGACCGGCGTAACCGCGCCATGATTTCGACCAGATTTTCCCAGGTATGGTGATCCGACCCGGGCGGTAGCGGAACGAGCGGCATCGTGATCGAGGCCGAGAGCGTGGCGCGCGGCATCCCGGGCACGAGTTCGCACGAAAAGCCTCGTTTCTCGCAGGCTCGCAAAAGAATCGGCAGCCCGGCGAAATCCGAGAGCGGATTGCCGAGAACGGCGACGCCGAGGTCGGCGTCGTCCAGCGAGGCTACGAACGATTCGATTTCATCGCTCGAGCCGCGCATGAAGAGCGAGGGATCGGCGACGCGCTCGCGCACGATCGCGATCCCTTCGCTTTCGAGAAAGAGGACCAGTTCGGGCGGCGCGAGCAGCGTAACCGCGCGCCCGACCCGGCGTAGCGCTTCGAGACTCCCCAGGGTCACCAAGTCGGGATCGCCCGGACCGAGTCCGACGATGCGGATCGTACTCATCCCCGGAGAGGCTTACGGGGAGGACGCGACTACGTCTTTTTCGGGGCGGGTGTGATATAGTAAGGCGTCCCGACCTGCCCGCCCGGCCCGTGAGGGACGACGAGCGTAGTGGCGCCTGAAAGACTGGGCACCGGCACCGGCGGATGCGAGACGTTTGCGGCCGGTGCGGCCTCGGGGATCGCGCCGGCCAGCGCGGGATCGTAGATCTTGATGTCGGCCTTGGCCTTGAGCGAATTGAGAAACTCCGGCATAAGAGCTTGGTTCTGCTGCTGCGTCAATTGCTGGCGAATCTTTGTGGCCGAGTTCGCAAGCGTTGCAACCTGGGCCGGTTTCCGATCCTCGACTTGGATGATGTGGTAGCCGAACGGAGATTTCACGGGCGGTCCGATGACGCCGATCTTCTGCGAGAACGCGGCGTTTGAGAAGCTCGGCACCATTTGCGCCTTGCCGAAGTAGCTGAGCTCACCGCCCTTGTCCTTGGTTGACGGATCGGTCGAGTATTGCTTGGCGAGATCCGCAAAATTCGCGCCGCCGTGCAGTTTTTGTTCGACGGTCTGCGCCGTAGTGAGGTCGGCGACCAGGATATGGCGGGCCCTCGCCTGCGCCGGCAGGTCGAGGATGGAATGATTCTTCGCGAGATAAGCCTTCACATCGGCGTCGCTGATTTTGATCTGTGGCGCGATCGCCTGTTCGACCTCGGCCTGCTGACGCAAGATTTGCCGCACGTCGTCTTCGGAGAGACCCTGGGTCCGCAGGATCTGTTCCCACTGGGCAGGCCCGTAACGCGCCTTGATTTGATCTTCGCGCTTCGTGATCTCTGACTCGGGGACCGAGATGTGATTGTTCTTCGCGTACTGGTCGATGATGATGCCTTGGGCCATCTGATTGAGAACACCCTTGGCCGCCTGCGAGCTGTCGACTCGCTTGTCGAATTCAGCGCGGGTGATCTTCTGGCCGCTGACCGAAGCGACGTCTCCGCCCCCCGAGCCGCACGCGGACAGCGTCAAGGCGCAACTCGCGGTCAATAAGGCGGCGAGCGCGCGGAAATCGTGGGTCATCAATACACTCCGGTCGTAGCTTGGCAAAACTCTTGGCAATTCGCGCGAAAGGGCCAATCGCCTCCAGGCTTCTCGGAGGTCGCCCCAGCAGCGCTAAAGCGCTTCCAATAGCGAGTTCAAGAGGGGCAGATGGGCGGCGGGTGGCTTGTCCGGAAGGTCGATGGTAATGCGTCCCTCGCCGAAGCGGAAGCGGTTTCTGGTCAGCGCCTGAAGCTTTGGAATCGCGCCCGGGTCGATTGAGAAGCCGCTACCGACGCCGAGCGTCAAGCGTCGCGCGTCGATCACGACCCGGCTCACTCGCTTTGCCAACGCCAGCGTCCGGAGTTTTGTGACCGCGACGAGATTTCGCAGTGGCTCGGGCAACGGCCCGAAGCGATCGCGCAAGCCGGCCGCCACTTCGTCGACCTCACTCTCGCCGCGGGCGTTGGCGAGCTGCTGGTACGCGGCGATCTTCTGCGAGACTTGCGGAATATAGTCGTTCGGTATGAAGGCGTCGATCTTGACGTCGATAACGGCCTCGCGCCGCTCTTCGATCTCGGTCCGTTTCCCGCGGCGCTCGGCGATCGCTTGCGCCAGAAGTTCGCAGTACGTCTCGAAGCCGACGGCGCCGATGAAACCCGATTGCGCCGCGCCGAGCAGGTTTCCGGCGCCTCGAATCTCGAGATCGCGCATTGCGATCTGTAAGCCGCTGCCGAGGTGCGCGAACTCACGGATCGCTTCGAGTCGCGCTTTCGCTTCCTCGCTCAAGGCCTTGTGCGCTTGGTAGAGCAGAAATGCATAGGCCTGGTGGTTCGAACGTCCGACCCGGCCGCGCAATTGATAGAGTTGAGCCAGGCCGAATTTATCGGAGTCGCTGACAACGATCGTGTTGACGTTGGGAATATCGATCCCGTTTTCAATGATCGTGGTCGCAACCAGTACGTCGAGTTCGCCTTCGATGAAGCGCGCCATGATGGGCTCGAGCTCGGTCTCGCTCATTTGACCGTGCGCGATGGCGACGCGAGCTTTGGGGACGAGTTGTTCGAGCGCTCGAGCGACCCCGTAGATCGACTCGATCCGGTTGTGCAAGTAGTAGACTTGACCGCCGCGGTCGAGTTCCTGCAGGATCGCCTTTTGGACGATCGCGTCCGAAGACGGTACGACGACCGTCTTGATCGACATGCGGTTCTTCGGCGCCGTCTGTATCAATGAGAGTTCGCGCATCCCCATCAGCGACATGTGTAGCGTGCGCGGGATGGGCGTCGCCGACATGGTCAAGACGTCGACCGACGTGCGCAATTGCTTGAGCCGTTCTTTGTGCATGACGCCGAAACGCTGCTCTTCGTCGACGACGATCAAGCCGAGGTTCTTGAAGACGATGTCTTTTTGCAACAGCCGGTGCGTCCCGATGACCACGTCCACTTTACCCTCGGCGAGATCTTTGAGGATCGCCTGCTGCTCTTTACGCGATTTGAAACGGGAAAGCTCTTCGACCCGAACTGGGAAGCTCGCGAAGCGCGTCGCGAAGGTGCGATAATGCTGCGCCGCAAGCAGCGTCGTCGGCACGAGCACGGCGACTTGACAACGATCCGCCACGGCCTTGAATGCGGCCCGCACCGCGACTTCGGTTTTTCCGTAACCGACGTCTCCGCAGACGAGGCGGTCCATCGGGCGCGGACGCTCCATGTCGGCTTTGACGTCGTCGATCGCCTTTTGCTGATCCGGCGTCGGCTCGTAGGGGAATGCTTCTTCGACTTCGGCCTGCCAGGGAGTATCGGGACCGAAGGAGCGGCCAGCGGCCAGTTCGCGCTCGGCGTAGAGTGCCACGAGCCCGTCCGCGATCTTCGCGAGGTTTTCCGAGACGCGGTGCTTCGTGCGCACCCAATCGGCGCCGCCCATCTTGGAAAGGCGCGGCGCGACGCCTTCGCTTGCGGTGTACTTCGTCACCTGATGCATCTGCGTGACGGGGACGAGCATCGTGTCCGTGCCGGCGTATTTCAAAAAGAGATAGTCTTGGGTCGCCCCCAAGATCGTCTCGGCCCGCAGTCCGAGATATTGCGCGATGCCGTGAATCGCGTGCACGACGTGGTCGCCGACTTTGAGATCGGCCAACGTGACCGGGACGCCTTCCTTGACGGCGCGGAGTTTGACGCGCCGAGCGGGCTGACCGAATATCTCCCGATCCCCGAGCACGTGTAGGCGCAGACCCGGTATCGAAAAGCCCGCTTCGATGCTTCCCTGATCGACAAACACGACACCGCCTCGCGTCATTCCGGGGCGATCGCCCACAAACGACGCCGGGCCGGCTTCTTTGAGATGAAGCAAGGTTGCGCTGCGCTCGACGTGCAGGCCCGCGCCGCGCAACATCTCGGCCAAGCGCGACGAGCCGGACGAAACCAGCGCGACCGACTCGCCCGCGACGACGCGCGTCTTGACGGTTTCGAGGAACATCGTCATCTGGCGGTTGAAGTGCTCGGCCGGCCGCGTTTCGAGCGCGTACGTCTCGATCGCGCGCGGTTCCCAGGGAGCGCGTTCGCCTTCGATCGCGCCCGGCACGATCAGCGCTCGTCTGTTTGCAAAGTTCCCAGCGAGGGTTGCGAGCGTCGGATGAGGGGCCACGATGTCGGCGAGCAGCGCCTCGCCGACCGCGTCTTCGTCGACGGCGAGTTCGCCGGATTCGACCGCGGCGAGCAGGACGTGCGCTTCGCGCGCGCGCTCGTCTTCGAGTCCGCGTTCGATCGTAGCGAGCATCGCCGGCTCTTCGAGCACGATGAGACCATCTTCGGCGAGATAATCGAGCAGGGTGCGGCGCTCGTCGTAGCCGAGCGGCAGCCACGCCTCGGGGATCTCTGCGCCGCTTGCGAGATACGCTCGCGCCGCCGAGATCGCGCCGGCAGGCCCCGCGAGCCGCTCCAAAATGCGTTCTCGGATATGCGGATCGCGCGGAACTTCGCTCCACGGTACGATCGTGAGTCTTTCGAGCGCCTCGGTGCTGCGCTGTGAGGTAAGATCGAAAGCCCGAATGCTCTCGATCTCGTCGCCGAAGAATTCGAGACGCGCAGGCGTGTCGCCCAAGGCCGTCCACACGTCGAGGATGCCGCCGCGCACGGCGAATTCGCCCGCCGCCGAGACGACGTCGGTGCGATGGAATCCGAGGCGGTAGAGGTGCGTCTGCAAATCCTCGAAGCCGCATCCGGTGCCGCTTCGGACCTCGAAGGTGAGCTCGTCAAAGATCTCCGGCGGCATGACGTACTGGCGCAGCGCCGCAACCGGCGCGATTGCGATCATGGCTTTGCCTGCGCGTAATTCGGCGAGGAGCGTCATGCGAGCACTTCGCTCGGACGGACTCTCGATCACGCCGATGCTCTCTTCGCGTGCGCGGACGAGCATGACCGCGCCCGACTCGTCGCTGAGATAGTACATCAAGTCGGCGAAGGTACGTTCGGCGACGTCGGCGCTGGAGACCACGACCAGCGTTGGAAGCCGTAGCGCCTGGTAGAGGCCGGCTAGCAGATAGGGGCGCGCCGATGCAGTCGTCTCTTTGAGATGGAAGGCAGCGCGGTGCCGGCGCAGGCGGTCGATGAGACCGGCCAACGGACGACTGGAACTGGGGAGCGCGCGGACGAGCGACGGGGCGAGCGTGGCTATGGCAGCCTCAAAAGTGGGTCGTGAAATAGGGCCAAGCGCGTGGGACCCGGTCGCTTTCGGGGAGGTTGCAGTCGCGCCTGGCGGGCTTGACGTTCGGACTTATTTTAGGCCGAGTTGCAGCGTAACGATCGAAGTGCGCCCGTCGGGGACGGCGGCGACGAAGTCGACGTCGAACGAGCGGCCGCTCAAGAACGCCGGGGCTTGCGGGACGGTGTACTGTGCCGCAAAAGTACCCAACTCGACCCGAGGGATTGCGAGCTCGTAACCCCAAGCGCGCGCGATGACGCTGCTGACGTCCGGACTCGTCAGCACGCGCACGCGCAAATCACCCGGTGTCACCAGCGTCTGCTCGTTGAGGTCGATTTCGACGATTTTCGGGGCGCGCGGCCCGGGGAACGGCGTCGTTACCGGCGAGGGCGTCGGAACGTAGATGAAATGATAGAGCGGCGAAGCGGTCGGCGCCGGTTTCGCGTTCGGCGGCGAGGGCGTGGCGACGCTCGGAATCGGAGCCGCCGTCGTTTCGGTCGCCGGTTGCGATGCGGCAAAGCGTTGTTGCACAAAGCGCGAAGGCGCGTGCGTAAAGCCGAGCGCGCCGCCGGCCGCGAATGCGCCTCCGATCGCCACGAGTGCCGCTAAGCGCATCATCGATGCACCTTGATCGGCACTTTGGCGGTGGTCGAACGCCCGTCGGCGGACGTCGCCGCGAATAGCAGGCTGACGTTCAAGCCCGCGATGATGCCCGGAAGCTTCGGGATGGTTCCGATCGATTCGAACCGGCCGGGCGCAACTTGGGTCATTTGTCCGGAATGTCCGTTGCTGCTGATGGTCACCTTTGTGACCGCGTCGTTCGTCGTCACGCGCATGGCCAGCGGCTTGCCGGAATACACCGTCTGGCTGTTGATGTCGATCGCAAGAATTTGCGGCGCGTCGGGAGCCGCGCTCGCTTGCGGTTTGAGCACGATGTGATAGGTGAGCGGCGGCAAATTGAGGCCCGTCGGCGTCGGGCTCGGAATCGGAGGCGCACTTGCCGGACTGGGGACCGGACTCGGGCTCGATGCCGGTGTCGCGATGCCGCCTGATGGAGCGGGCGTCGGGATCGCGGCCGGCGTCGAAGACGGCGACGCGGTCGCCGCCGGAATCGGCGACGGCTGCTGTGAGTTGAATTCCGCGGCAAGGGCGACCAGCGCGGCGAGGAGCGTAGTAACGATCATGAGTCCAAAGGTGCTTTCACAGGTTCGCGCTCGCTCACCCGCGCGGGGATCGCGAAGATGAGCGGAGCGAGCGCGACGAGGGTGACGATTTCCGTAACTAGGTGCGGCATGTTCCCAAAGGTTTCGGGTAGGTAACGCAGCGCCGCGAAAATCGTCGCCAACCACAACGCGAAGCTTGCTCGGCTCGGTGGGAAAGCGACCGCAAACGGCAAGATCCAAAGGGCGTACCATGGATACGGATTGGGGAGCGCAAGCCAGCCGGCGATCGCCAACCACAGGACTCCGCTGCCGTCGCCGCGTGCGAGCGCTCGCAGTCCGGTGGCGGCGGCGGCGACAACAACCACGAACGCGGGAACGATGCCGACCAAGCTCTGAAAGGAGAATTGCGGTTCGTATCGGCCGTGCGTCGCTAGCGAACCGAGCGTCTGGAGTTGGAGCGGAAGGATCAACGCCGCCGCGACTACGAGCCCCACGAGGAGAGCTTTGGCAAACGGCCAGGCTTCGGCGTTGCGCTTCGCCCGCAGCCAAAGGAACACGAGGGGGCCTGCGGCGATTCCGATGATTTTCAAGAGTGGCGCAAGCCCGAAAATCGTACCGGCGCCGCGAACGTTCTTCAAGCGTAACGCCGCGAAGGCACCGAAAATGGCCAGCAACAAGAGGACGTCGTTGTGTCCTTCGGCGGTGCTCCACAATGCGACCGGATTGAGCGCGTACGCGGCGATAGAGAATCGACGATAGCGTTTGCCGCGGAGGATCTCGTTGAGCAGTGCGACGCTTCCCAGAAATGCCACCGCCGCGATGATGCGCATGATCCACAACGACGGCCCGATGCGATCCAGGCCCGCCAGGACGCCGATCGCCGCGATGCCGACGAAGGCCGGACCGTAGACGCACGGCGGAAACGAACCTCCGCCCCACTGCCAGCGCGCGGCGTCGACGAAAGCATCGTGGTATCCGATTGAAACCGCCTGGTACGGATTGTGACCGTGCAGCGTCAAGTCGCCGTAGGCGGCGTACGCGTAGACGTCGCTCGAGAAGACCACCGGCCACGAGAATGCGGCGATCAGCGCCGACGCCGCCAGCACGAGCGACGCCGTCAAAGTGGGCCCGGCGACGCGCTCGCGACCGAGACCGAGTGCGATGCCGAGCGCCAGCGTTGCCAACACGAGCGTGAGCGCGAAGATGACGAAGAAATCGAGTCCGTAACCGCGCCACGCGGTGACTACCACCAGCGGCTGGGAAAGGTCGACCGTCCAGCGGTGCGGCGCGGCGCGCAAGACGATCCGCGATGCAACCGCACCGGCGGCAAACGCCAAGGGCACGCCGGCCAGCGCGAAGGGACGCGAAATCTGCACCGCGCGCGGGCTTCGTCCCGCTCGGCGCGAAACCCGGGCGCTGCGAGAGCATGAGTTTTGACATGAAGCGTGCGATTGCGCGCAAACGCGACGGCCGGCGGCTCGACGGGGCCGATTGGACTTCAATTCTGGCCGCTCATCAAGAGGACGTCGTCGACGATGCGCAGATGGCGGCGCTTTTGATGGCGTGCGTCTGGCGCGGACTCGATGCGGCCGAGACGGCTTCGCTTACGACGGCAATGGTGAATAGCGGCCAGACTTTGGAAGCGCCGGCTGCGAACTGCGTCGACAAGCACTCGTCCGGCGGCGTCGCCGACACGGCATCGCTCATCGTCGTGCCGCTTGTGGCCGCATGCGGAATACCGGTGGCGAAGTTGTCGGGACACGCCCTCGGCCATACCGGCGGGACGCTCGACAAACTCGAAGCGATCCCCGGCGTGCGCACCGATCTTTCGCCGGAGCGATTTGCGGCGCAAGTGCGCGAGGTCGGTTGCGCGATCGCGGCGCAGAGCGAGCGGCTCGTCCCCGCCGACAAGCGCATCTACGCGTTGCGCGACCGCACTTCGACGATCGAGTGTCTCGGCCTCATCGCTTCGTCGATCGTCTCGAAAAAGATTGCCGCCGGCGCGCCCTCGTTCGTCTTCGACGTGAAGGTCGGTCGCGGCTCGTTCGTCGCAAAGCTCGAAGACGCACGCGACCTCGCCGATGCGCTCGTCGGCCTCTCAGCCTCGTTCGGGCGAAAAGCAGCGGCGCTGGTCACCGACATGAACGAACCGCTCGGCCCGGCGATCGGCACCGGCCTCGAAGCGATCGAGGCCCGCGACTTTTTACGTGGGACGCGGCGAAGCGATCGCCGTCTCCGCGCGCTGTGCGAGCGTGTGGCAGCGGCGATGCTCGCCGTCGCCGGCCTCGAGAACGATCCGCACGCGCTCGTCGAGCGAGCGCTCGCGAGCGGCGCGGCCTACGAAAATTTCGAACGCATGCTCGCGGCCCAGGGCGCGATTCCCAACGCGCTGTCCAAGCTCGTGCCGCATCCCCGCGTCACGCCGCTGCGCGCCGGGCGCTCGGGGTACGTTGTGGGCATCGACGCCGTCGCACTCGGCCTATCCGCGCGCGTGCTCGTCGAAAAATCCGGCTCGCTGGCCGGGATCGTCGTCGAAAAACGCATCGGCGATCGCGTCGCGACCGGTGAGGCGCTCGCGACCGCGTATGGCGACCCGAGCGCTGCATCCGGAATCGCAGCCGCGTTTGAAATCGATGCGGCGCCGCCGCCCGAGCGTCCGCTGATCTACGGTGAGACGGGCTCGCCGGGGACGGGCTTCTCCGAAGCGAGGGCGGGCGAGCGCTCGACGCTCGAAACGAAGTAGAGTGGGCGGCCCTTCACCTGATCGTAGATACGGCCCACGTATTCGCCGAGGATCCCGATCCCGATCAACTGTACGCCGCCGAGAAACAGAATCGCGACCATCGTCGAGGTGTAGCCGGGTTCGTTGGCACCCAAGAACTTGAGGATTACGACCACGATGGTATAGACGAACGCAAAGCCGCTGACGACGAATCCTAGATACGTTGCGAAGCGCAGCGGAAGCTCCGAAAACGACGTGATTCCGTCGAATGCGAAGCGCACCATCTTTGAAAGCGGGTATTTCGTTTTCCCCGAGACCCTTGCGTCGCGCTCGTACTCGATGCCGGTCTGTTTGAATCCGACCCAGCTGACGAGGCCGCGCAAGAAACGGTGCCGCTCCCGCGTCTGCTCCAGCGCATCGACGACGCGGCGATCCATCAAGCGAAAGTCGCCGGTGTCGACCGGGATCGAGACGTTGGTCAAACGTCGAATGATTCGGTAAAACGCGCGCGCGGTTTGAACCTTGAAGGGGCTTTCGCCTCTGCGCGCGCGTCGCGTCGCATACACGACGTCGAAGCCTTCGCGCCACTTCTCGAGAAAGGTCTCGATAAGTTCCGGTGGATCTTGCAGGTCGCCGTCGATCAAGATGACCGCGTCGCCGCGCGCGTTTTCGAGCCCGGCGGTCGCGGCGATCTGGTGACCGAAATTCCGGGAGAGGCTGACGATCACAAGACGCGGCAGCCCGGCTTGGGCCTGGCGCAGGAGCGCGAGGGTTGCGTCGGTCGAGCCATCGTCGACCGCGACGATCTCGTAGTCGTCGCCTCGCTCGCGCGTCGCGCGCTCGACCGTCGCCGTGATTCGCGCCAACAGCTGCGCGACGTTGCCTTCCTCGTCCTTGAGGGGGACGACGACGCTGATGAGACTCACGTATGCGCCTCAGTCGCAGCCAGCTCGGTTCTCACAGCTTGCCAGAAGAGTGGAAACAGCAACTCGTGTGGTCCGGTAAAGGAGAAGCCCTTGCCCGACGTTCCGAGATGTGGACGGCGCACGACGTTGGTCAGCGGCCGGTATTGACGGATGAAATCGAAATCGGCGGTGGTGAAATCGCCGCGCGCGCCGAGGTTGCGTGCGACGCTGAGCGCTTTCAAGAACGCTTCGGGCAAGAGGACGGCGGATCCGAAGTTCAGGTAGACGCCGCCGTCGATGAGCTCCGAGACCACCGAGCACAACGTTCGAAAATCGATCAGCGCCGCCTCACCCAGCGCGGCTCCGTCGGCTTGCGGGTGGGCGTGAACGATGTCGGTTCCGATGGCGATCGTGACGACGAGCGGGATCCGCCGCTCGGCGCACGTCGCAAGCACTGAGGCCGAAGCGTAGGGAGCGTGCGCTGCGACCAGCGCCTCGCCGAGAGCACGCCCGAGGCCGAGCGCGCGATGCTGCGAGATCGCATCGAGGATGAACCCAGCCGTTTTCCCCGACATTCCGAACGACCCGTCTTGCAGTGCGACGTCGACATCTTCCGAGGTCTTGCCGACCAGTGCCAATTCGGTGTCGTGGATGGTCACCGAGCCGTTGGAGATGATCGCGCCGATGAGACCCTCGCGAACCAAATCGCAGACCATCTCCCCGAGCCCGACCTTGATGACGTGTCCGCCCATGCCGAATAGGATCGGACGGCGCGCGCGAATCGCGTGCGCGGTGCGCGCGACCAATTCGCGCAGCGACGCGCCTGCGAGAATGTTGGGGAGCGCTTCATACCAGTTTCGAAACGATGCGTCCGGCGGGACCGTCTTTCCGACGTCTTCGCGTACGACTTTCGACGGCCGCTCGTCGAGAGAGGTGACGCGGAGCCGGCGCAGATCGATCGGCCGATAGGTCATTTGCCCGCCTTCCACCAGTCACTCGCTAGCCCTCCACAAGCGTGCGGCTCTTTTTCGCCGCAACTTTGTCGCTCGTCGCTTATGTGCGTCCCGAGGCACACCGCGCTCCTCGCTCCGCGTTGCGACGAAAAATAGCTCGCACGCTATATATCGGACCAGCGATCTACTGTGTCGCGCGTCTGCAGATTGTCTGCGGCGCTCAACGGCCGCGGGTTGACGATTCCGCCGCGCTTGTCGCGCTCGATGGTTGCGAAGTTCCCGCGCGTGAACTCGTAATGGAGTTGCGCCCCCGACGAAACCTGCAACGACGCGCTCCAGTTGCGCGCGTCGACGCGGATCATTCGAATTTCGGCTGGCCCAAAGTTCGTTCGATCGGTAGCGAGGTACACGTCGTCTCCGCTCGGCGTGTTGTCGGGGACGCGCACGTTGATGGTGACGGTCACCGGATGGACCAACTGTCCGACCGCCGTGCCTTCCGCGCTCACCACGCGGCGTGACTTCGGCGAGGCGTTTGCGAACTCGCGCGGCAGCTGCGCCGCCTCGATGTCGCCGCTGGCGAGTGAGTGCGGTTCGATCTCGATCGAGGTAATCGCTCGCGAAGACCGGTCGATCAGAACGCGCACCAGCTGTCCCAGCCGCACGGCGGGCAGTGTGAACGCCGGATCGACTCTTATGGCGTCCCCGGTCGTAAAGACCAGATAACCGCCGCTGACGACCAGCACCTGTCCGACGACCGCCAACGTCGCTGGGGTCGGTGCGCCCGCCGGCGCGCCGCTCGAGGGAGCGCCGGAGATGCCGAACAGACTCAACCCAAGCAGCGACGCGAAAAGAAATCTCACGGCGAGATGCTCACGGAATACTGCGGAACGAAACGCGTCCCGCCCCAGCCGAAAGCGTACGAGCGCGCCAGCTCGAGCCGCAGAGTCGAACCGAGCCGCTGCGTTACGTCGAGCGTCGCATAGTACGGCGGCCGCCCGAAACCGTGGAACTGCGGAAAGTCATCGTAACGATAAAGGTAGAGTTGGACGGCATTCTCGCCGCCACGCGGCCGCCAGGTCGTTTGCAGCGAGTAGGCTCGGTACGTACTGATTCCGGCGTAGGCGAAATACCCGGGATAGATCGTCCCGTCCGGGGCAAAGTAGGGCAGCGCCGGATTCGGAAGCCCGAGATAATGCGCCGCGTTGTCGCGATAGTGATTCGCGATTTGCTCGAAGCGGAGCTGTCCCAGGAACGAGAGGCTGCGATTGACGCGGCGCGAGAGCGTGATCGTCGCCGCACCGTCGGTGAACTCGTGCGGGAAATCGTACGCTGTAACCGTGTACTCGTATTTCGCGCTCGTGTCGATGCCGAGCGGGAGACGCACGTTCGGAGAAGCCACATAGCCGTACGTCGAAACTCGAAAATCGTTGGTGAAGGGGATCTGTCCCGGCGTGTGGTCGTAGCCGTAGCCGACTTGCAGCTTGTAGGTGAAGAGCGGTGCGATGAAATGATCGAGCGTGCTCAACGTCAGCGTCGCCGAGTTGGAGCTGCCGAGCTGAAAGGCACTCAACGTCGTTCGGCTGGACGGGCTCGTCCACTGCATCGAGTAATTGAGGAAATTGACGTTGTAGCTTCCGTACTGGTGGTAGCCGCCCAACGTCTGTGTGAGGCCTGGAGCGAGCTGTTCGAAGGCGTTGAGGTTTAGCGTCTTTCCACGGAATGGGAGAATCGATGCGACCGCGTAGGCGCGGTTCCCGTCGACCAGGTGCTCGTCGAAGCCGAGCGTCGCACCGTTTTGGTTATCATAACGGAGGTGGCCCGCGGCCAGCGAGTTCGCGGTTCCGAACAGCGGATAGGGCTGGTCGAACGTCGCCGCCGGGAGGGCGCTTTGCGAGAAATTGGTCGGCGCGAACGTGTACAGGTAGCTCGGCGTCGGAACGTAGGGTCCCGGCCCGGTTGGAACTTCGGCCGGAGTCAAACGGACGTTTGCGTTCGGCGTGACGACGGCGTGACGCGTGCGCAGAAACGGCTTTCCGGTCGACACGTCGGCCACCGTAAATGCCGCCGGCGGCGCCGGTTCCTCGACGGCCGTCTTCAGGTCGTCGTTCACCACCGTCACCGTCTCCGGCGAAGCGCCGAGCGTCAATACGTTTGCCGTCGCCGTTTTGAGATCGAGCGCGTATGCGGCGGCGCGCAGCGTTCGCGCTCCGCTCGTTACGTGGACGGCGCCGGTCGCGACCAGGGTGTTGGACTTCAGGTTGAAGCGCACGCCGTCGGCGGCGATCGTCCGTTCGCCGGCGCGTACGATCACGTGACCGTCGGCAGCGAGCAGCGGCGTTCCGTCCGCGAGCGGATAGAGGCCGATTTCGTCGGCGCGCAGATCGACGCGCTGGGGCAGGGCCGCGCGCGCCGTTCCGAATCCGAGTACGACCAAAACGGCCCCGAGCGCGGCGACGACGAGACCGCGCATCCTCACGTTATTTGTGGGGCGGCGTGTTGAAGGGCAGCGGGTTGAACGGCGAGGGAATCCCGTTTCCGAGGTTCGGCGCCGTCTGATCCTCGTCACCCCAGTGGTAGACGACGTTGTCGACGGCCTGCACGTCGGCATTGCCGACCGTGAAGTGTCGCGGCGGGACTTCCAGTCCGTCTTGCCCGCGTTCCGCGGAGCGCCACGAACCGCGCGTGTACCGATAATCGAAATGCGTCCCCGATCCAAAATCTTTCGCCACGCGATAGTGCAACGCATCGATTCGATCCATTCGAATCGCCGTCGCGCTCCAGCCGCTGACGTCGGTCGCCAGGTAGATCGTGTCGCCGAAGGGCGTCTTCGGCGGCACCTGCACGGTGAACACGACGAGCACCGGTTTTCCGGTCAGCCTTTCGCCGCCCTTGAGATCGGGATTCGGAAACGGCGTCGAGAGCGCGACCGCAAAGCCTCGAACGGCCTCATACGTGGCTTCGCTCGGAAGCGGTGTCTTCGACAGTGCGAGTTCGACCACGCTTCCGTTTCCGGTATCGAACGCCGCCCGAGCGTAGAGGCGCGTCGCGGGACGGAGAGCCGTCGGCTTGCCGTTTTGGTCGTCGACTTTGATGTCGGACGCGACGCGAAAACCATCGCCGGTCGTGAAAAACACGAAACCCTTGCGATAATCGAGCAACTGCCCGGAGTACCGGATCAGCCGGCCCGACGGCGAGGGGGTCGCCGTCGCACTCAGCGGCGGCGGCGTTACGATCGGCCCGCTCAACGGGGGCGGCGTCGCGGCCTGGGTCGCCGAGCTGAGCCGCGGAAAGCCTCCCGATCCGAGCGCCAGCGCCAGCACGCCGACGGCCGCGAAGGCGGCTCGAAAGCCAGACAATTTCACTTGAGCACCTGAACTTGATAACCCGGCGTCCATTTCTGGTATCCGCCGAAGTTGAAGAAATAGGCATCCGTAAAATCGAGCGTCAGCGTGGGCGTGACTCGAAAGCGAATGTCGGTCGTCAGCTGATGCGGCGCAAACCCGTAATTCTGCCAGGCCAGCGAGCCGAGGACCGGAGCGAAGCCCGGAATCGGTTCTGGAAAATCGTGATTGTAGCGGTACTGCAGGCTCGTCGTGAACGCGGCGCTCGGCGTGTATAGCAACTGCGTGACGAAGGAGCGTGTGGTTTGAAACCCATCGAAGGCCGACCAACTCGGATAAATCTGCCCGGTCACCGGGCTCGCAAAGCTGGAAATGGAGGGATAGACCACGCTTTGATTGTTGCCCCAGAAGTCGGCGATGTTGGTGATGGCGTAACTCGCGAGCAGCGAAAGATGACGATCGAGGCTTCTGCTCAATGACGCTTGCGACGTGGTCGTGTCGACGTGGTGCGGCAGGCTAAACCACTGGCGCTGCTTGTCGGTCGAAAGATTCAGCAAGACGTCGCGGTGCAGGCCGGAGGGATCGCGGATGAGATAGATCGACGGCGCGGTCAGATTCAAGCCGACGAAGTGGCCCCATTCGGTTGTCGTCGGAGTCCCGTTGAGGGTGAAGAGCCCGTAACCATCGTGGTACGTCGAGAGGCCGGCGCGCGTTTGGAAAAGCAGGTACGGGAGCTTCGTGAAGACGCGATTCTGAAAGCCGGTCCAGCTCAGCATCACGTCGTTGGGATGGTTCGGAACCCAATTGTGCGTCGGATCTCCGTAGTACAGGAGACCGTTGATGCCGGGCGCAGGTTGGGCCAGTAGACTCATCCAGTATTGATCGCTATTGAGCTGGAGATACGAGCGCGGCAGACCCAGCGTGAAACGCACGTTGCTGTACGCCGTCGCCGACAGCGGCCGCGTGAAGGCCGACTGAAAGGCGCTCTCTTGATACGACGCCTGCACCTCGGTCTTCGGCGAAAGGCGATCGAACGCATCGAAGTTGTACTGCTTGAAGGGTCGAGTCAACGGGCTGATCGAGCCGACGAGATAGTGCTTGTCGCTGACTTGGTGTCCTTCGAGAGCGAAGAAGAGCTTGTTCAAGTTGTCGTAGCGGAGGTGCGCCGTGAGCAGCGAGTGCCCCCCGCCGAACGCGTCGTACGGCCCATCGATGAAGGCTCCGGGAAGCGAGTTCTGCGCGAAGTTCGGATTTGCCGTGAAGTTGAGGAAGTAACTGGGCCAGGGAAGCTTCGCGAGTCCGAAGTTAATGGTGGGCGTGACGAACTTGATGCTCTCGCGCGGCTGCACGACGACCTTTTTCGAACTGATGAAGACGCGGTCGTGGCTGACGTCGGGCAAAAAGAACGTGTCGCCGGGCATTTCCCGTCCGCGATACGGATGAGCGTAATCTCCGTGCGCGTAGGTCCAACGATCCGGCTCGCCGACCACCGGAACGAAATACTGCCGATCGAAATCGAAGAAATCGGCGAAAGCGGCGCCCTCGTAATACCGGCCCGCCGCCCACAGTCCGACGTTGCCGGCGATGACGAAACGATTCAGGCGGACGTCCATCGCAAAAGTATCGCCGGCCAGGATCGCGCCGTCGCCGAGCCTGACGACGACGTTGCCGTTCGCCGTCAGGATGTAGCGCGCGCTGTAGAAGTCGATCTCGTTCGCAATTAGGCTGAAGGCGCCAAAGCTTGGAGCCGCCGGGGCTGACGGCGCAAGCGAAGGGGCCGAGACCGGTACTTGCGGCGGCGGCGCCGTCGGTTCGGCCGCAAAAGCCGGCAGGCCACAAATAGCCAGGAGCAACCCACCCGCCAGGAGCGCAGCCGAAGGCGGAGTGCCATTTTGAACGAAGCGCGTGGCCTCATGCCCCGCTGCGTCGTGATCGTCTTGGATTCGGGTGGCGTCGGTGCGCTCTCCGACGCCGTTGCCTACGGAGACTCGCCCGGCGCTAACACCCTCGGTAACACCGCCCGTCACGTGGGTGGCCTCGCTTTGCCCAATTTTGAGCGGCTGGGACTCGGGAATCTGACGCAGATCGCCGGCGTTGCGCCCGTTCCATCACCCGCTGCATACGTCGCGCGGCTGCGCGAGACGTCAAAAGGTAAAGACACGATTACAGGTCATTGGGAGATGGCAGGCGTCCACACGGAGGTCCCGTTTCCGACCTACCCCGAGGGGTTTCCCCCCGTCGTGGTCGATGCGTTTGCGGCCATTTGTGGGAAACCGCCTCTTGGGAACGTCCCGGCGTCCGGCACCGAGATCATCGAACGCTTGGGTGCCGAGCATATGGCGACCGGGCGGCCCATCCTTTACACCTCCGCAGATTCGGTCTTTCAGGTTGCGTCGCACGAGGACGTGGTTCCACTCGACACCCTCTACGACTGGTGCGAGCGGGCTCGCGCGATGTTGACTCCGCCAAACCAAGTCAATCGTGTGATCGCTCGCCCCTTCCTGGGCCGGCCGGGGGCGTTCGTTCGAACGCCGAATCGCCGCGATTACGCGCTCGATCCGCCCCCGAACGTCTTGGACAGGCTCTCGGCGGCCGGCGTTGGGGTATATGCAGTCGGAAAGATCTGCGATATTTTCAACGGTCGGGGGGTCGCCTCGAGCGTCCGGGTGGCGGACAATGAAGAGGCGATGCTAAGAACGTTCGAGATCTTGCAGAACCTCGAGCGGGGATTCGTTTTTGTGAATCTGAACGACTTCGATACGAAGTTCGGGCATCGCCGCGACGTGCGCGGCTATGCCGGCGCTCTCGAGCGTCTCGACCTTCATTTGCCGAAGCTCGAATCGATGGTGCGGCCCGACGATATGGTCATCTTTACCGCCGACCACGGTTGCGATCCGACGGCGCCGGGTACCGATCATACCCGCGAATACGTTCCTTATATCGAGTTGGGGCAGCGCCGCGGGGAGGGCGGGACGCTGGAAGGTATGGAGATCGTCGGCAATCGCGTCCTGGAGATGCTGACGGTTCCTCGGAGCGTCGCATGAACGTAGCCGTCTTGCTGCGCGCAGAATCCCGCGCGCGGCAGGTCCCTGCCTCGTGGCATATGGCCAAGCGCGGCCTCGACGTTGCGCTCGGCGCGATCGCGCTCTTGATCAGTGCGCCGGTGATCGCGGTTGCGGCGCTAGCGGTCGTCGTCGTCTCGCCCGGCCGTCCGTTCTTTCGTCAGGAGCGCATCGGTAAAGATGGCCGTCCCTTCCGGTTATACAAGCTGCGCACGATGGTTCCGGGCGCGCATCTGCAGCACTCCGACATGCACCATCTCAACGAAGTCGACGGCCCGGTTCTAAAGATTCGCAACGATCCACGGCTTCATCCGCTCGGGAAGCTCCTGCGGCGAACCAGCGTCGACGAACTGCCGAATCTCGTCAACGTCTTGTTCGGAGAGATGGCGCTCGTGGGCCCGCGGCCGCCGCTTCCGTCCGAGGTCGAACACTACGACGAAACTGCGTTACGCCGGCTGAGCGTCAAACCCGGGATTACCTGCTTGTGGCAGATCTCGGGTCGCTCCAACGTCGCTTTCGACGAATGGATTCGACTCGACAACCTCTACATCGACACGTGGTCGCCGCTCGGCGACCTCGCGATCATTCTCAAGACCATCCCGGCGGTCGCGCGAGGCGAGGGCGCACATTAAGCGGCAGCTTCACGCGCTGCCGGTCGTCGCTCCCAGCCAAGTCTCGTTGGCGCGTTCGACGCTGCTGGTTATCGCCGCGACGCTTGCCTCGAGCATCCTTGGGTTCGGCCGCGAGGTCATCAACGCGCGCTACTACGGCACGTTTTGGGAGATGGACGCATTTCTCGCCGCGGCGACGATCCCAACCATTCTCTTCGGTGTCTTCAACGGGGCTCTGGTCAGCGCGCTCGTTCCCGTCTTCTCCGAGTATTTCGCAGGCGGTGACGAGGAGGCCGCCCGCCGTTTGGGGAGCACGGTCTTCAACGCTCTGGGCATCGGGCTGACGGTCCTGGCTGCGATCGGATGGGTGCTGGCCCCATCGTACGTCCCCATCGTCGCTCGCGGTTTTCCGCCGCAAGAACTCGCCGCAACGATCGAGATGACGCGCTGGCTGCTGCCGACGATCGTTTTCACGAGCCTCGCCGGGGTGCTCAGCTCGATGCTCAACGCGCACCATCGCTTCGCCGCTTCGTCGGTCCAAGGGATGGCGATCAACGTCGTGACGATTGCCGTCGTCCTCGCGTTCAACGCGCGACTCGGAATCTACGCGCTGGTGCTGGGCACGGGTCTCGGCTTCGCGGCGCAAGTCGCCGTGCAATTGCCGTCGATCTTGCGCTCCGGTTTGTACCGGCCCGTGCTCGATCTCCATCACCCCGGGCTAACGAAGGTTTACGAAATGCTCGGGCCGATCGTCGTCGGTTCGGCGGCGGGCCAAACGGCGATATTCTTCGACCGCCACTTTGCCTCGATGCTTACGCCCGGCTACATCTCGGGGATGAATTACGCGAGCAAATTGATCGGCTTTCCCCAGCAGATCTTCGCCGCGGCGGTTGCGACCGTGATCTTCCCTCTTTTAGCATCCCAGTTTGCGAGCGCGAATCCGGCGGGCATCAAACGCAGCGTCGTCATGGGATTACGCGTCGTCAACTTGGTCACGATTCCCTCGGTTTTTGGCTTGATCGCGCTGGGACGCCCGATCGTTTCGGTTCTTTTTCAGCGCGGTGCGTTCGGACCGACGGCGACCGATCTTACCGCCGGCCTTCTTCCTTACGGTGCGATCGGGTTGGTCGGCGTCGCCGCCAGTATCGTGCTGACGCGCTGCTGCTTCGCCTGCAAGGAGACGCGCTGGACGGTGGCCATCTCCGTCTTCGCCGTCGTGCTCAACCTTATCTTATGCGTGACCTGGCTGCCGACGCTCGGCGCGCGCGGCCTCCTGCTGGCAAACGGCCTTAGCCAGTGGGCGCAGGCCGCGCTGCTGTTCGCGCTGGTCTTCCGCCTGGTCAAGGGGCTGGATTGGAAGGCCGTACTCGTTTCGGCGCTGCGCATCATCGTTTGCTCCTGTGCGATGATCGCGGCACTCGAGTGGATCGCCTCGCTGGGCGTCCAGGTTCCGCCGACGTTTGCGGCGCGCGCCTGGTATCTGGTCGGCGAACTCGCGATCGGAACGTTCGTCTTCCTCGGCGCGGCGAGGCTGCTCGGCGTCGAAGAGATCGGGATCGCGCTCCGAACGATCTTGCAGAAATTCGAACGTCGGCTGCCGAGTCCGCCCGAGAGTCGCGAAGCGCCGATCGCTTAATTTCCGCTGAAAACATGGCAGGCGCGATCACGCGACATCGCTCCGCCGAAGGGCTCGGCGGCGCGACGGATCGGTCTCGACCCTGAAAACATGGCGGGCGCGATCGCGCGACATTGCTCCGTCGAATGGCTCGGCGGCGCGACAGATCGGTCTCGACCCCGCCTTCGCTTTGCCGTCCCTGGCAAAGCTCGACTGATTCTTGCCTCCTCCCGCACCTCCGGTGCTACGGAGGCAATTCAGACGATCTCGACCGAACCGTCGCGCCGCCTCGCTGTCAAGAACTGCAGTTCGATACGCGCGCGCATCGCGCCCGTCCTTGCGGTCTTCAAAATAGACAGTCTCGACCAACTGTCGCGCCGCCTCGCGGTCAAGAACTGCAATGCGATGCGCGCGCATCGCGCCCCGCCAAGCTCTATCCGATTAAACGATCGGCGCTTCGCTATGAAAAAGAAAAAAGCAACGTCGTTCCCAACGCCGACGCGCTCGTCGCTCACGGCGCTCGAATTAAGAAACGCCTGAGTTGGTCAAGGTAGTGGCGGCTGAGCGGCTATTAATATTGACGAACGTTGGTCAGGTTGGCGGCGGTGAAGGCGGCCGCGATCTTGTCGATACTATCAGGTTTGGCGAAGCAGGCGACGATCGTCTTACCGCGTTCGATAGCTTCTAAGTAGTTGTCGAAGTCTTTTTCCGGTACGCCCAAATCGCCGAGCCGGTCGACCAGCGACTCGTCGTAGAAGAATGCGCGGTTCTCGCCGCCGGTCATCCCAGGGACCGACATACCCTTGTCGGACGTCAGGATGCCGCTCGTGAGCGGTTGACGCGCAAGATTTTCGGCGGCATCGTCGGGGCCCACGCTCTCCAAATCGTCGGGCGACAGCCCGGCTTGTGTGAGCGCGGAGCGCACCGCGCTCAAGTCTTCGATCTGCGACAGTCCGACGACGACCATGGACCCTCCTAAGCGGCGAGCGCCGGGGGTTCGACGCTATGCGGGCCGATTCATCGGCGGGCCGGCGATGCCGCCGTGAAAATGCGTCTCCCGGAAAAAGCCGAGGATGGCCGCGCCCAATCCGACGACCAGCACGAGCACCGAGACCGCCCAGCCGACGACCGGCAGCATCTGTGCTGCGCTGACGACGACCAGGCCGAGGATCAGCGCCGCGAGGGGCGAGGGGGTCGAATGGGGCCGCACCAACTCGTGGAGGCGGCGTCCGATCAGCATCGCGACGGCCGCGTAGCCGATCCACGCGCCCGCAAAGACCGCCGCGATCTCGAGCACGATCAGCGGAATTCCAATGACGCTCAGCAGCAGCATCACGAAGATAGGAAGCACTGCGATCAGTGCGATCACGCCCGCCGCCGCGGAGAGTCCTGGGTTTTGCTCGACGCGATCGAGCGCGACGCGCACCCGTAGCGGGAAGAGCAAGAAGATGAAGAGGACGACGACGTCCCACGCCAAGCTCCGAAAGACGCGACGGTTTTCCGCCAGCACGTCGACGCTCGCGGTGCGCGGTACGAACGGCGCCGCGTTCCACGACTGGCCGTCAAAGGCGCTGACGACGCGGCCACCGATGCTGCAGCCGTCGAGTTGATTGAAGTTGCCGAAATACGTGCGAACGCTGCCGTCGATTACGCCGCCGGCCGTGCAGGTCACGTCGCCGAAAACGATGTCGAGGTCGCCACGGACCTCGTCTCCGAGGCCGATCGTGACGTCGTCATTGAACCAGACGGTCAAACCGTGGTTGTAGGTGCGCGCCGACGCGACGCCGAGGGCGCCTGCGAAGAGCAGCGCGAACGCAGCGGCCGAAAAAACCATCCGCGGCCAAGCAACGCGCATCAGGAGAGCTCCACGGGGCGCGTCATACGATTGCGTCGCAGGTAGACCCCGGCTCCCACGATCGCGGCGAACGCAACGTCGAGCGTGAAGAGGGCGCTCATCGCCGCGCTGACGCGAGATGTATTCGGTCCGAAGAAACGCGCCGTCGCGGCGGCGAGTACGTTGAAGGCGTCGCCGGCATGCAGGGCCGTTGCGACGAGCGTCGTCCAGGCCGCATGCGCCGCACCATCGCCGAAGAGAAAGAACACGCCGATCGACGCCCACGCGAAGGCGAGGTACGCGAGGATGACGACGAATGCGTGCGCCCCGCGCTGGACGTGCGGCTGCGGCAGCGCTCGTACATCCGCCATCACTTTGAACGTGAAGTTCGGCGCCGGTTCCAACTTGCGCGGTGTAATCAGGAGCGCGTCGATGACGCGCAGCTCTTCGAGCAACGCCGCGCACTCCGCGCACGCGGCGACGTGCGCGGCGACGAGCGCATTCTTGCTCGGCGGCAGCGTCCCGTCGACGAACTCGTCGAGAAGAAGCTTAGATGACGAGCAGCGCATGAGGCACTCCGGCCGAGGATTCGATTTTGGGCGCAAGGTCTTCGATAGCCGCAGTTTCGCGCTCGCGCATCTTTTGCGCTAGCGCCAGCTTGCCGCGATGGATGAGCGTCTTGACGTTGCCGAGCGAGAGGCCCATCGTTTCGGCAATCGCTTGATATTCCAAATTGTCGTAATAGCGGAGCGCCAGCACGGCGCGCGTCCGTTCCGGAAGTTCGGCGAGGGCGGCGCGGACTTCGGCTTCGGCCTCGCTGCGCAGGATGCCGCCGGAGGGATCGGCCTCGCGCGAGAGGTCGGGCAGTTCGTTTTCGAGCGTCCGATCCTCGCCCAATTCCTGGGTCTGCGGACGCCGCTGCGACTTTCCGAGGAACGTCCGGACGACGTTACGGGCGATGTGATAGATCCACGTCGAGAAGCGACCGAGCGAAGGATTGAACGTCCCCAAATGTGCGTACGCTCGCAGAAACGTCTCCTGCGAGAGGTCCGCGACGTCCGATGGGGTGCGCACGCTGGCGCCGATGAAGTTGGTGATGCCTCGCTTGTGACGATCTACCAGGACGGCGAAGCAGTCTCGGTCGCCGCCCAGCACGAGCTTGACCAACTCCTCGTCGGTCCGGCCCTCGATCGTCATCCTCCTAACGTTCGTTGCTTTCACCCTTCGTACTAGGCTGCCCAACCCAAAGTTACAGGGCGGCCCGGCGCACCGGGAAAAGGTTTGCGCGGCAATGCGCTTACGGATCGATTCGGGCCTGGTCGCCGATGCACGCCGGCTGGCGGCCGCAAGCGTCGACCCCGTTTCGGCCTTCATCGACGCTCATTCGACGGTCTCGGTCGAGCGCGCGGTCTTACGCCTCCTCGGGCTAAACGGTGCGACGGCCGACGGGACGCCGCACGTCAACCGCTTCGTCGCCGATCTGTCGAACGAAGCGCTGGTGCAGGGTGTCGCCGCCGCGTTGGGGGCTCTGATCGCAACGACCGGGGAGTCTCCCGCGGCGATCGCAGAGCGCGGCATTCTGCCGTCGTCGGCTTCGGTCGGCGACGTCCCCGAACGCGCGGCGCGCGCGGCGCTCGAACCCTATGTAAAGGAAGGCGTGCGCCGAATCGACGACCGTCGCGGGGAGCGCGAAGCGTTGCTCGCCCGGCTGCCGCAAGCGCCTCCGCCGCTGCTCTACGTCATCGTTGCGAGCGGCGATATCTATGAAGATCGCACCGCGGCCGTCGCGGCCGCCGAGGCCGGCGCGCAGATCATCGCCGTCATCCGTTCGACCGGTCAATCGTTGCTCGACTACGTCCCCGAAGGGGCGACGACCGAAGGCTTCGGTGGAACGTATGCGACGCAAGCCAATTTCGCGATCATGCGCGAGGCGCTGGACGCCGTCTCCGAGCGACTGGGCCGCTACGTCATGCTGACCAATTACGCGAGCGGGCTGTGCATGCCGGAGATCGCTGCACTCGCGGCGTTGGAGCGGCTCGACATGCTGCTCAACGATTCGATGTACGGAATCCTGTTCCGCGACATCAACATGAAGCGTACGTTCGTCGATCAGCACTTTTCGCGCGTGCTCAATGCGCGCGCGGGCATCGTCATCAACACCGGCGAGGACAACTACCTCACGACGGCCGATGCCGTCGAGCAGGCGCCGGCGGTGCTCGCTTCGCAGTTCATCAACGAGGAGTTCGCGCACCGCGCCGGCTTGCCGGACGAGCAAATCGGTCTGGGAGACGCCTACGAAATCGATCCCGATCTGGAGGATGGGTTTCTCTTTGCACTCGCACAGGCGCAGCTCGCGCGCCAGCTCTTCCCGCGCTCTCCGCTCAAATACATGCCTCCCACCAAGCACATGACCGGCGACATCTTCAAGGGCCATCTCATCGACGCGATGTTCAACCTCGCCTCGGTGATGACGAAGCAGTCGATCCATCTCTGCGGGATGCCGACCGAGGCCATCCACACGCCGTTCCTCGGCGACCGGGCGCTTTCGCTCGAGAACGCGAGTTACGTGATGGGTACTGCCCGTCATCTCGGCGACGAGATCGAGTTCAAAGCCGGCGGCATCGTCGAACGCCGCGCGCAAGACGTTCTCCGTGGGACGCACGCGCTGCTCGAACGGGTCGCCGAGCGCGGGCTGATGCCGTCGATCGAAGCCGGCGTCTTCGCCGACGTACGCCGTTCGGCCGACGGCGGCCGCGGTTTCGAGGGCGTCTTCGCGCGCGGCCCGCGCTATTGGAATCCCTTCGAAGAGGCGCTCGCGCCGGCGAAAAGCTTCACGTGACGTTCGCGCCTGCGCTCCTTCTCTTGGCGATCGCGGCGACACCGGCACCCGGCTTCGATCCGGGTGCATTTTATCGTGATGACTATGCTTCGAGAGGCGATGTCGTACGCGGCGCGCCCTCAGTCCACTCCCTTCGTGCCTGGCTTCACCGGCAGAGCATCATTCGCTGCGCCCTTTTCCCCACACGAGAGTTTTTGGCTGAGATCGCTCGCTTCGATTTGCGAGATCGCTCTCTCAGTGACGCTTTCCCCGAAGATAGGATCGCGAACAGAATGGATGGGGAACCGCGTTTAGGGGCGTGGGTCATGAACCCTCCGCCCTTCCTTTCGAGAGATTTGGTCGCGATCCAGCGCTACGAAGGGGACATCAACTTGGCTTATGATGCGCGGCGCCGAATTTTGGTATACAGCCTGAACGGAAACGAACTGCACAGCGTAGGCTTTATTGCCGATGTAGATACGCCGCCGCATGGCACGCCTTCGATTGACGCGTCTCTGGCAACTAATCGTGCGATGCATGGAAATTTCGACGACTTCATCGTCGACCCAACCAAGGGGTGGCCTATGGCCGGCCAGGTCTATGAGGCCTACGGCGTACCGAAGAAGACCTGGTCGAAGTGTGGACTGATTGCGGTTACCTACTGGGGTTCGTTGAAGCCGCACGGCGCCAAGGCGCCATACCAACCGGAATTCTCAGCGATCTTCGACGGCGGCGGGCATCTCAAAGTGCTGCACATGATCTGGTCTTACTGATGCCACGATACGTCAAACCGTACGGCGACACACTCGATGACGGGAAAGTGCAACTCTCGTTCACGTTGCCGATGGAGTGGAGCGAGTCGGCGGACGAGGCGGCGCGACGTCTTGTCGAAGCGATGGGTTTTGCCGACGTCGCCGTCGCCGAGGGGCGTGCGATCGCGACGGGATTCTCGTTCTTCATCGTCTATGCGTCCACGCCGGCGAGCGTCGATCTCGAAGCGCTGGCCGGACCGGGCGAGCGGCCGGCGGCAATGACGATGGAGCAGATCGACAGATTGATTCGCGAGCGTGTCGGCCGGAAGATTCGGGTCGCCGGCGCCTGCATCGGCACCGACGCTCATACGGTCGGCATCGATGCGATCCTCAACATGAAGGGCTATCGCGGCGACTACGGACTCGAACGTTACAAGGAATTCGAGGTCTTCAATCTGGGAAGCCAGATTTCGATCGAGCGGCTCGTTCAATTCGTGAAGGAAGAACGGATCGACGCCCTCCTGGCTTCACAAGTCGTCACGCAAAAAGGCAGCGACGTCCAAAACTTCACCGCGCTCGGAGAATTGCTCGAGGCCGAAGACCTGCGCGATGAGATCTTGCTGATCGCCGGCGGACCGCGCGTAACGAATCTGCTCGCAGCCGAACTCGGCTATGACGCCGGCTTCGGTCGTGGGACGCTGCCGAGCGAGGTCGCGGCCTTCATTGCGACGCGCTTCGCCGAACGTGGCGGAGGCTTGTGAGGGTGCTCGCTCTCTCGCTCCTGATGGCGGCAGTGTCCCTCGCCTTCGCGCTTCCGGCGCGCGCCCAAGCTCCGCCGTCGCCTTCCACCGCGCCGGCGAAAGGGCCGATCGTCGCGCCGAGCGGCGCCGGCGACGCATGGAGCGCCGACGAAATCGCGGCGTTGCAGCGCGACCTCGACGCCATGCTCGCGGCCGCGCCGGCGCTGCGCGGCGCGCACGCCGGCGTTCTCGTGACCGATACGCGCACGGGCGCTACGCTCTACGCGCGCAACGCCGACGATGAATTTCAACCGGCTTCTACATTCAAGCTCATCGTCGGCAGCGCGGCGCTCGAAAAGCTTGGCGAAGATTACCGGTTTCGGACGACGGCATCGCTGGCGCGCCTCGGAAATCTCCCGGGCGTCGCGCGAAGCGGCGTATTGCGCGGCGCGCTCCTCGTGCGTGGCGGCGGCGACCCGTTTCTCTCGGTACGCGATCTCGACAACCTTGCGCTTGCCATCGCCCAAGCCGGGATCAAACGCATCCTCGGGCCGATTCTCGTCGATGAGTCGCGCTACGATCGCACGCCCTACGCACCCGGTTGGACGTGGGACGATTTCACCTACGACTACGCCGCGCCGGCGTCGGCACTTGCGGTCGAAGAGAACGTCGCGCACGTGCACGTCGCGCCCGCGAGGTTGCTCGGCCGGCCGGCGAGGTTCAGCGTCGCTCCTCCGGTCGTACACGTCTCGTCCTCGGTGGTAACGCTCGCCCCCGGTTCGATCACGACGGCGGATGTCGACCCCGATCCCCGCGGCCGGCTCCATCTGAGCGGCGGGATCGCGCTCGGCGCGGCGTCGCATGCGATCGACGCCGCCGTCGCCGATCCGCAAGCCTATGCTCGCAAGGTGTTGATATGGCGCTTGCGCGCACACGGCGTCCAGGTCGCGCCGGCGCCGCGCTCGCGCGGAACCCTCGCGCTCCGCGAGACGCGCCGCGTCTGGAAGCATCTCTCGGCGCCGCTGTCGGAGTTGCTGCCGCGCTTTTGGATTCCGAGCGACAATCTCGTCGGCGAGATGTGGCTGAAAGAACTCGGTTTCGTCTCCACCGGCTCGGCCGGTTCGACGCTCAAAGGGATCGCCTACGAAAAACATTGGCTGCAGTCGCTCGGCATCGACCTGACTACGTTGACGCTGGCCGACGGCTGTGGGATGTCGCAATACGATCGCGTGACGCCGCGCGCTCTGGTCGCGATTCTGCAACACGACTGGAACGCTCCCTATCGCGAGATCGTGCTCTCGGCGCTGCCGGTCGGCGGTGCGCGCGGAACGATCGAGGGGATCGCCGGGACGCCGGCCGCCGGTCGCGTCTTTGCGAAAACGGGAAGCATGAGGCACGTCCGCGGGCTCGCCGGATACCTTTCGCCCCGGCGCCACGGGGCCGTCACCTTTGCATTCAGCATCGACGATTGGAATGGGAACTTCGCGGACCTCGCCGCGCTCCGCGCCCAAGTTCTCTCCCGCATCGTCACGGATTGAAATCCCAGCAGAGAGGTTGCAACGCATCGACTTCGGGGCAAGAGCTTTGCAACCGTAAACGGAGGGTAGGCTGGTTCGATTTGGTGAAGCAGCACGCAACGCTGGTTTCTTTCATGAAGGACGTTCGTTGAGTTCCAAGACCGCACTCATCACCGGTATCACCGGGCAAGACGGCTCGTACTTAGCCGAGTTTTTGCTGTCGAAGGGCTATCGCGTCGTCGGCATGACGCGTCGTTCGAGCACCGACGTTCACGACCGCATCCGAACGGTGCTCGATCGCATCGAAATCGTTTCGGGAGATCTGCTCGACCAGAGTTCGATGACGAGCGTACTCGCCGACGTCAAGCCCGCCGAAGTCTACAATCTCGCCGCGCAGTCATTCGTGCCGACCTCGTGGGCGCAACCGGTGCTAACGGGGGAGTTTACCGGATTGGGGGTGACGCGAATCCTCGAAGCGATCAGACACGTCGATCCGAAGATTAAGTTTTACCAGGCTTCGAGTTCCGAGATGTTCGGCAAAGTAACGAAGGTTCCGCAGGACGAGCATACGCGGTTCTATCCGCGCAGTCCGTACGGCGTCGCCAAGGTCTACGGACATTGGATCACGGTCAATTATCGGGAGTCGTACAATCTGTTTGCGGTGAGCGGCATACTTTTCAACCACGAGTGCGTTCCCGCAAATACACCAGTTATTATTCGACACCGTGGACTTGTCGATATCGTGCAAATTGGTGATCTTGTTCCCGTTCGAGAAAAGGGACCTATCGTACAACGTTTTGGACTTGAGGGATTTGAAGTTTGGGACGGTGACGATTTTGTCAAAGTGCTTGGGGCGACGGCGAACCGGCATCGCCCCGTCGTCGAAAATAAGGGCGTCCGCAGAGTCGAGGCACGATGCGGCTCAGTGACGTTGACCGCGGACCACGTCATGTTCACCGAAGCGGGTGAGATTCAGGCGAAGGCCGTTGCGGCGGGGCAGCAAATGCTGCGAACGTCACTTCCTGACACGCCCTGTGTTTCCTCAATGACATTGGACACGGCCTGGATGCTCGGTGCATTTGTCGGGGATGGGAGCGCTTACATCAACAAGGGTAGGTGTCGAGCGAGATTTACGAATTCGGACGCGCGGTTGCGCGAGTTCTTCGCCGGTGCCTGGCAACGCGTAACGCTGGGGTACTCTACCTATAATCCCACATCGTCAGGGTTCACTTCGGGACGTATTGTAGGCGCTCTGGCTTTAAATGGAGCGCAACATTACGTCGAGTGGTTGCGCGAGGAATGTTACACGCCCGACGGCTATAAACGCGTCCCTCGCTGCGTCCTCAATGCAGATGAGGCGATTTGGCGTGCGTTCCTGGAAGGCTATAACGCAACCGACGGCCTGAAGGCGGCCAACGGCTGCACGTATCGTTACAAAAACTTCAAAACAAACTCGCCAGTGCTCGCGATGGGGCTGTGGTGGCTCGCCAAGAAGGCCTTGAAACAAGATATCGTTCTCAACGTCGAGGTCGGTCCGCCCGAGCGGCCTGGTCCATTTTATTCGATGAACTTGCGCTCGCCGAATCCTGTCGGCGGAAAGGGTGCGCACCTCCGCAAGCCTTTGAACGAGGTGAAAAGAATCGTAGAGGAACCGCATTACGAGGGCTGGCTCTACGATCTCACCACCGAGAGCGGTCGTTTTCACGCCGGCGTCGGCGAGTTGATCATCCACAATTCCCCCCGGCGCGGTTTGGAGTTCGTGACGCGCAAGATCAGTGACGGCGCTGCGCGGATCAAGCTCGGATTACTTGACAAGTTGCACTTGGGCAACCTCGAGGCGGCGCGCGACTGGGGCTTCGCGGGCGACTACGTGAAGGCAATGTGGCTGATGTTGCAACAGGAAACCGCGGACGATTATGTGATCGCCACAGGGCGCACTCATAAAGTGCGCGACTTCTGTAAGTTAGCATTCGACGTCGTCGGACTCGCATGGGAAGATCACGTCGTCGTCGATCCGCGTTTTTACCGGCCGGCGGAGGTCGATCACTTGGTCGGGGACGCATCAAAAGCGCGGCTAGTTCTTGGCTGGGAACCGGAAACGAGCTTTGAAGAACTCGTCGAGATGATGGTTCGCGCCGACCTCGAGCGCCTACGTCCCCTCGCGCTGGTGTGACCGCGAATAGATGACGCGCGCTCTGGTTACGGGAGGCAATGGATTCGCCGGCCGGCACCTGGTGGCGATTCTGCGCGAGCGCGGGGATGAGGTCGTCGTCGCAGGGAGAGCCCATGCCGTCGAGCGGGTCGATTACGAGCTCGATCTCGGTGACGGCGACAACGTCCTTGGCCTGATCGAGTCGACGCGCCCCCGCGTCATCTATCATTTGGCCGCCGTCTCGTTCGTCCCCGACGCGACGCACGATCCCAACGGCACCTACGAAACCAACATCATGGGGACGGCCCGGCTCTTCGAAGCCGTGCACACCGTCTATCGGGACATCGCGCCGCCACGCTGTATTTTTGCCAGTTCGGCCGAGGTCTACGGAACGCGCGCGCCGGACGAGTATCCCTTGCGCGAGACCCTCGCGCCACGCCCGGCGACGCCGTACGCCGCGAGCAAACTCTCCGGTGAAGCGATCGCCCTTGCCGCGTCGCGTACGTTCGGCATCCCGGCGATCGTGACGCGCGCCTTCAACCATATCGGTCCCGGACAGGACGAGCGGTTCGCGATTCCGTCGTTTGCGAAAGGGCTCGCCGAGATCAGCCGCGGTGCCGAGCCGATTCTTTCCGTCGGCAACCTTTCGAGCAAGCGCGATTTCCTCGACGTGCGGGACGTCGTTTCGGCGTACGTCGCGCTCGCCGACGACGGGCTCGACGGCGAAATCTACAACGTCTGCAGCGGGCGGCCGGTCAGCATGGCCGAGATTCTGCGTCAGCTGATCGGGGTCGCGCGCGTGGCGGTCGAGGTGCGTGAGAACTCGGACCTGATGCGCCCGAGCGACAATCCGCTCTCCTACGGCAATAACACCAAATTGCGCGCGGTCACGGGTTGGAAACCCCGCATAACCTTGCCGCAATCGCTGCGCGACGTCTACGCGGAGGCCAGCGCCAAAGTCCATGCCGGAGTAGGCTAGGTACGTGCACTAAGATGGACATCGCGCCGTGGCAGGAAAAAGTCTTTCGGCACCGCGGCACGCTCTTGGCGATGCCGGCGGTGGCGCTGGTTGCGTTCGGCCGGCCGAGTGGCGGTTCGATCGCGCTCGGTCTGCCGCTGGCGCTTGCCGGAGAGGCGCTCCGCTGCTGGGCGGTGGGCTATTCCGGCGTGACGACGCGGTCCGGCACGGTGACGGCACCTTCTCTGGTGACCGCGGGCCCCTACGCACACGTTCGAAACCCGCTCTACGCCGGAAATTTTCTGACGGCCCTCGGCTTCTCGATCGCCTTCACCGGTGGCCTCAATAGTCGAAACAGGACCGCGCTGACGGTGCTCGGCCTTGCAACGATGCTGGGAGTCTACGCCACGATCGTACCTTTGGAAGAAGCGTATCTGCACAGGACGTTCGGTTCCGCCTTCGACGAGTATGCGCGGCGCGTGCCGCGGCTCTTCCCGCAGCTTCGCGCCGCCGAGCCGCAACGGGGCCAATACGATCGAAGCGTGATCGTGAAGGCCGAATCGCGAACGTTCGCAACGTTCGCGGCGATGTTGGCGGCGTTGCTTTTCAAGACGCAGCGCGAAGCATGATCGCCGAGGCACGTTCGACTCGAACCACGTTGACGCTAGGGCTCGCGTTCGTACTGACGATCGCCGTCGCGCTGTTCGAACTCGGCGGCGGTTTGATGACCCAGAGCCTCGCGTTGCTTTCGGATGCGGCGCACGTCTTCATGGACGCGTTCGCCTTGGGGATCGCGGTCGTCGCGAACGTCGAAGCCAATCGCCGCCCGGCGACGGCGCGCCAAACCTTCGGCTTCGCTCGCCTCGAAGTCTTGGCGGCGCTTGCAAACGGCGGGCTGTTGTTCGCGATTACGGTGCTGATCGTCGTCGAAGCAGTCCACCGTCTCGCGGTGCCGCAACTCCCCGCCGGAGGCTTGATGGCCTTCTTTGCGGCGGTCGGATTCATCACGAACCTCGCGATCGGCTGGGCGCTGTTGCGCGCCGCGGGCGACAACCTCAACGTGAAGGCGGCGCTTTTCCACGTCGCAAGCGACGCGCTTGGATCGTTCGCGGTCGTCGTCGGCGGACTGTTCATTCTGGTCGGGCGGATTACGTGGCTCGATCCGCTGCTCTCATTATTCATCTCCGTGATCATCGTCATCGGGATCGTGCGCGTGGTGCGGGAAGCCGCCGACGTTTTGCTCGAAAGCGCGCCGGCGCATGCCGCCGTCCCCGCGGTACGCGCGCGTATTCGCGCCCTCGACGGCGTCGTCGACGTCCACGACCTCCACGTATGGACGCTCGGGCCGGGGTCGTACGCGCTTTCGGCTCACGTTTTGCTCCCCGACTCGCGTATCAGCGAGGCATCGGCGCTGCTACGGCGGATCGACGAGCGTATGCGCGGCGAATTCGGGATCACGCACGTGACCCTACAATTCGAATGCGAGACGTGTTCCGACGACGAGCGGATCGTCTGCACGCAAGTCAGCTCGCGTTAGGAGGCCGCCGAGGTTTTCCTAGGGCCTTGCGCGGCTTGCCCGGAAGAACGGGGGCCCCAAGAATTTTGAAAGCACCCGCCCGCTGCGCAGGCTGCGCGCCAGAGGAATCAGCATGCATTCGAAGATCGTCTTTTTGGCAACCGCTCGCACACCGTTTGGCCGGCTTGGCGGCGCCTTGGCGTCGCTGCCTGCGACCACGTTAGGAGGCGAAGCGATTCGAGCCGCAGTGATGCGCTCCAAACTCGACCCGGGCGAAGTCGAGCACGTCATCATGGGTCAAGTTTTGCAAGGGGGGGCGGGCCAGGCGCCGGCGCGTCAGGCAGCCTATAACGCGGGCCTTGCGAAGACGATCACCTTCGAAACGATCAACAAAGTCTGCGCCTCCGGCATGATCGCGATCATGCACGGCGCTCGATTGATCGACGACGGCGATGCTTCCGTCGTGGTCGCGGGCGGGATGGAGTCGATGTCCAATGCGCCGTACGCTGCGCTCAACGCGCGTTTCGGTTATCGTTTTGGCGACGGAACGCTCGTCGATCTGATGGTCTACGACGGCCTGCTCGACCCGTGGTCCAAGATGTCGATGGCGCAGGCCCAGAGCAAGGTCAACGCCGATCTCAAGATCACGCGCGAAGTGCAGGACGAGTTCGCCTTCAACAGTCACGCGCGTGCCGCCAAGGCGACCGCCGACGGGACGCTCAGTGGTGAAATCACAGCCTTGAAAATCGCGACCAAGGCCCGCGGGAAGCTCGTCGTCGATGAGGTTCCGGCGCAGGCGCGCGCGCGCGTCCCCGTCCATGCCGGCGGCAACGGTGCGACGGCATCGCGCATTTGGGGACACGAACCGACCGAGCAGCTCGCCCCAGATCCCAAGCGTTTCATGCCGTATGTCGCCGGCGACGTTCCGTTCACGCTGGTCGACAAAGACGAACCGATTCGGGCCGACGCATCGATCGAATCGATGACGAAACTCCAGCCGCTCGACAAAGACGGTACCGTGACGGCGGGGAACGCGCCCGGCGTCAACGACGGCGCGGCAGCCGTCGTGCTGGCTAGCGACGAGTATGCGCGACGCAACGGTTGCGAAGCGCTGGGCGAAATCGTCGCGCACGCCGCGGCCGCGTGGGACCCGGCCTATCTCGCGCTGACGCCCGCGATGGCGGCGCAAAAGCTGCTCGACAAGCAGGGCCTAAAGCCGAGCGACATCGCGATTTGGGAAGTCAACGAAGCTTTCGCCGCAGTCGCGTGGAGCACCGCGAACCTGCTCGGTCTCGACCCGAAAGCGATCAATCTGTTAGGAGGCGCCGTCGCCTTCGGTCATCCGGTCGGTGCGTCCGGCGCACGCATTACAGCGTCCGTGATCCACCAATTGCGCCGGCGCGGCGGCGGCTACGGCATCGCCGCGATCTGCAGCGGCGGCGGCCAAGGCGATGCGGTGTTGGTAAAGGTTGAGTGACGTCTTGTCGTCATGCAGGGCGTCGCTGGTCCGGCAAAGCGGCCTCGGAGTCGCCAAGGCTCGCCGTCCGTGGCGAGCCTGTGGCTGATTCTCGCCGCTCGGGCGCCTCCGGCGCTTCGCGGCGATTCAGACAACCTCGGCCGCATGCCGGACCCGCGACGTTTCGGACACAACTCAACTCTGACACTCAACCTTTGGGAATGAAATAGGGTGAGAGTGCTTGTCGTGGGGGCCGGGCAGATGGGTGCCGGCATCGCTCAAGTTGCGGCGCAAGCCGGCGATTCGGTTTTACTCAACGATCGCTCCGAGGAATTCGTCGATCTCGGCTTGCGCACGATCGTCAAGAACCTCGAGCGCGCCCTCGAGAAGGGACGGATAACGAATGAAGAGCGCGAGCGGATCCTCGCGCGTATCGTGCCGGTGCTCGCCTGGCATGACGTCGACGTCGACATCGCGATCGAAGCGGCGACCGAGAACCTCGAGATCAAGCTCGAGCTGTTCGCGAAACTCGATCGCCATACGCCGGCGCGTGCGATCCTGGCAAGCAATACCTCGTCGATCTCGATCACGCAGCTTGCTGCTGCGACGAAGCGCCCTCAAGCGGTCATCGGGATGCATTACTTCAATCCGGTTCCGGTGATGCGGCTGGTCGAGATCATCCGTGGCATTGCAACGGCGCAGGAGACGTTCGATTTCGTACGCGAGCTGGCGCTGGCGCACGGAAAAACGCCGGTCGAAGTCCGCAATTTTCCCGGCTTCGTTTCGAATCGCGTCCTCTGCCCGATGCTCAACGAAGCGATCTTCGCCTTGTACGAGAGTGTCGGGTCGGTCGAAGCGATCGACACCGTCATGAAGTTGGGAATGAACCATCCGATGGGTCCGCTCGAGCTGGCCGATTTCATCGGCCTCGATACGCTGCTATCGATCCTCGACGTTCTTTACGACGGCTTCAAGGATCCGAAGTACCGCCCGTGCCCGCTGCTGCGCGAATACGTCGACGCCGGCTGGCTGGGGCGCAAGACCGGTCGCGGCTTCTATCAATACGCGGCTCCGGGAGGTACGATCGTCGCACGCAACGGCGCTTCGGCGACGGTGGCGGCACGCTAACAACCAAGTCGGCCGGTGGCGAGTACGAACCGACGCCCGATCAACGCGAGGTTGCGGCGCTGGCGCGCGAGATCGCCGAACGCGAAATAGCGCCCCATATCGCGGCTTGGGATCGCGAGCATCGCTTCCCGCGCGCCCTCTACACGAAGTTGAGCGCGGCCGGCCTGATGGGATTGACCGTCCCCGAAAGCTACGGTGGAGCCGGAGCGGATTACGTCTCGTCCGCGCTCGCGCTGGAAGAACTTGCGCGTGTCGATGCGGGGACCGCGGTCACGCTGTCGGTCCATCTGATGATTGCCGGCGCGATCTTGCGCTTGGGCAGCGACGAGCAGAAAAACAAGTATTTGCCGCAGCTCGCCGGCGGCGACGTGATCGCGGGCTTCGCGTTGACCGAACCCGACGCCGGCTCCGATGCTGCCGCGATCCGGAGCGCCGCCCGGCGCACCGCCGACGGATACGTCTTGCGCGGCAGGAAGCAGTGGTGCACCAACGGCGGCTATGCCGGGGTGACGATGACGATGTTTCGCACGGGCGGCCCGGGCGCGAAAGGCATCTCCGCTTTTCTGATCGACAACGCGCTGCCCGGGATCGCGGTCGAGAAAACGACCGAAAAACTCGGCATCCACACCAGCAACACCGTCGACCTCGCGTTCGACGACGTCGCCGTCCCTGCGACGGCATTGCTCGGCTCCGAAGGCGCGGGCCTCAACAACGCATTGGCGGCGTTGACCAGCGGACGGATCGGCATCGCGGCGCAAGCGACGGGGATTCTGGCCGCGTGCCTCGAGGCCAGCGTGAAATTCGCAAAGGACCGCGAGGCGTTCGGAAGACCGATCGCCGCTTTCGAGGGCGTCTCGTTCAAGATTGCGCAGATGGCGACCGATCTCGAAGCGGCGCGACTGCTCACCTGGCGCGCCGCCGCGCGCTGCGACCGCGGCGAACCGTTCGCGCTCGAAGCCAGCCAAGCGAAGCTGTTCGCATCGACCGCCGCCCGCCGGCACGCCGCCGAAGCCGTGCAGATCCACGGCGGCTACGGCTACACCACCGAGTTTCCTGTCGAGCGCTACTACCGCGACGCAAAGATCACCGAGATCTATGAAGGCACCTCCGAGATTCAGCAACTGATAATTGCGCGCTCTTTGTTAGGCAGACTCGACTAGCACAGACACTGACCTTTCACCCTTCCCGACGCGCCGAAACACGAGGCCTTCGCGGTTCTCCGACGATGTTCAGAAACGATGGCTAGCCTTGCGCGCGAGAACACCAACGACCCGAAGGCTCCTGTAAGAAGCGTGAATCGCAGGCGGGCGCGATGCGCGTACGTTGCGGAGCGGGGCGCCTGCACCAGCCGAGGCGTGAAGCCGAGGCGCCCGTGCAGTTTTCGAGGCGCAGCGTTTTCCACGGATGGGAAACGCTCGCCGTACCCGCGGAGCAATGTCGCGTGATCGCGCCCGCCCATGGGCAGCGCTAGGGGTTCAGAGCCGGCGAGCCAACTGAGGCCGGGCAATGAAGTTAATGGAGTACCAGGGGAAGGAGCTGTTTCGGCGCGTCGGGATTCCGACGCCGCGCGGATACTTCGCGAAGACTGCGGACGACGTCGCCGCGTTCGTCAAGGCGAACCCTGGATCGTGGGTGCTCAAGAGTCAAGTGCTCATGGGCGGTCGCGGGAAGGCGGGCGGAATCAAGTTCGCCGACGATCCGAATCAAGCGCGCGAGATTGCGCGCGAGCTGCTCGGGAAGACGCTCAAGAGCGTGCAGAATCCCGAAGGCGAACGCGTCGGCTCGCTGCTGGTCGAAGAAAAAGTTGCGATCGAGAGCGAGGCGTACGTCTCGATTACGATCGACCGCACCGCGAAGAAACCGGTCGTCATCGTTACCGCGCAAGGCGGGATGGACGTCGAAGAAGTGGCCGCGCACGATCCGAACGCGATCGCCAAATACTGGATCGATACGGCCGCCGGCTGCTGGCCGTTCGTGGCGCGCCGGCTTGCGTTCGCCGCGAACCTGCCGGCGGGATTTCACAAGGCGTTTCCGAGCGTCGTCGGCGGCCTGTACACGCTCTTCATGGAGTATGGCGCGAACCTCGTCGAGATCAATCCGCTGGTTCTCACCAAGGACGGCGCCGTGATCGCTTCGGATGCGAAGGTCGATCTCGACGACAACGGACTGTACAAGCATCCCGAACTCAAGGAATGGAAGGCCGAGACGCCGGTCGATGAGGATCAAGCCGCCGCCGTCGCAATCGGGCTCGGGCTGTCGAATTACGCCAAGCTGGACGGTAACATCGGCGTCATCGCCAACGGGGCGGGCCTCGGGATGGGGACGATGGACGCGATCCGCAACGCCGGAGGCTCGGCGGCGAATTTTCTGGACATCGGCGGTGGCGCGCAAGCCGCCCTGGTCAAGAAAAGTTACGACCTCGTCGTCTCGGACCCGAAGGTCAAGGCGATGTTCATCAACATCTTCGGCGGGATCACCCGAGGTGATCAGGTCGCGCGCGGAATCGTCGAGGCACTAGCCGGCGGAGACTTGCGCAAGGTCCCCCTGGTCGTACGGTTGACCGGCACCAATGAAAAGGAAGGGCGCGCGATCCTCGCAGAGGCCGGAATGAATCCGGTCGAGAGCATGGACGAAGGCGCCAAAACGGCCGTCGAGCTGGCGAAATAGCCGATGTCGATCTGGCTCGACAAGAATTCGAGGGTGATCGTCCAGGGGATCACCGGCAGAGAAGGCTTGTTCCACACTCAGCGGATGCTGGCGTATGGGACGCCGCTCGTCGGGGGCGTGACGCCCGGGAAGGGCGGTACCAGCGTCGAGGGCGGCCTCCCGGTGTTCAACACGGTGCACGAGGCAGTCGAGAAGACGGGCGCGACCCACACGATCCTCTTCGTACCGCCGGCCTTCGCGGCCGACGCCCTCTACGAAGCGCACGATGCGGGGATCGGGTTCGCGGCCTGCATCACCGAGGGGATTCCCGTTCACGACGTCCTCAAGGTGGTCGCGACGACGGCCGGGATGCGGATTCTGGGGCCCAACTGCCCCGGGATCGTCTCCCCAGGGAAGGCTTTGGTCGGGATCATGCCCGGCCATATCTTCAAGGAAGGACGCGTCGGGATGATCTCGCGCTCGGGGACGCTGACCTACGAGATCGTAGACAACCTCACTAAGGCCGGCCTCGGCCAATCGACCTGCGTCGGGATCGGTGGTGACCCCATCATCGGGACGACTTTCGTCGACGCCTTGCGCGCCTTCGCCAACGATCCCGAGACCGACGGCATCGTCCTCTGCGGCGAGATCGGAGGGTCGGACGAGGAAGATGCGGCGGCATTCATCCGGGACCATCTGGCGAGCAAGCCGGTCGTCGCGTTCATCGGCGGCCGTTCGGCGCCCAAGGGGAAGCGGCTCGGCCACGCCGGGGCGATCATCTCGGGCAACTTCGGGACGCCGGAGAGCAAGCTCGCCGCCTTCGCCGCCGCAGGCGTCCCGGTCGCCGATTGGCCGTCGCAGATACCCGAACTCCTGAAGGCCCGCCTAACCGTCCGAAGCTAGCCGTAATGAGACGGCGGGTCTGCGCCGTTACACCGTCGCGCCGAGCGCGGCGACGCCTTCGACAAGCTCAGGGCAAGCGGCGCGAGCGAAGTCGAAACGCCACCGAGACGCCGACCGCTTCTGGGATACCAGGGACCACCTTTAGATATCTTCATGAGGACAGGATTAAGGCGTCTTATTGGAGGAATTGGCGTTCAGTCGCTGGTTTTGGGCTTGCTTTCGCGTGCCTGGCCGGTGACTTGACTCACAGTCAACACAATCTAAATCAGGAGACAGCATGCTAAAACGCAAGTTCTGGCATCCGCTCGTCGCCGCTCTTACACTCGTCGCGCTCATCAGTCAGGGAACTTGGGTTCTGGCTGGGACCACGGGTGGTATGAACGGCACAGTCGTCGACGAAAACAGCGCTCCGGTCCAGAATGCTCTGGTCACGGTCGCGAGTCCGTCGCAAGTCGCTCACACGAGCACCGACACGAACGGAAAATTCAACTTCCTGGCGCTGATCCCGGACACGTACACTCTCTCGGTCGAGAAGCAAGGGTACGAGTCGCAATCGCTTACGGGCGTCACCGTCATTGCAGACCAAAACAATTCGGTCAACGTCGCAACGCGCCGCGTCCTTCGGACGATCGGCCGCGTCACTTCGCGCGCCCCCTCGTCGCTCATCAAACCGGGTACCGTCACCGACGTCTACTCGATCAGCTCGACGCAGCAAGACAAGATCGCTTCGGCGGGCGGCGGCGGCGGTTTGAACACGGCCTGGTCGGCGCTCTCGACCGTCCCCGGCGTGTTCGTATTGCCGAATCAAGCCGGTTATATCGGCGCCGCTCCCGCGCTCAGCATCCGCGGCGGCGACTACGACCAGATCGGCTACGAGATCGACGGCGTCCCCGTCAACCGCGCCTTCGACAACTATCCCTCCGGGCCGGCCTCGTCACTCGGCCAACAAGAGCTTCAGGTTTACACCGGCGTCCCGCCGGCCAACGCGGAAGCCAACGGCCTCTCGGGGTTCATCAATCAGGTCATCCGCACGGGAACGTACCCCGGGTTCTCCAATATCGACCTCGCCATCGGCGGTCCGTCGTACTACCACAAGACCGCCTTCGAAGTCGGCGGCTCGTCGCCCAACCGGAATTTCTCGTATTACCTCGGAATCGGCGGCTACAACCAAGACTTCCGTTACGGCGACCAGTTCAACGGCTCGCAGTATACGAATCTGTACGGCGCGCCGCTCTCGTTCTGCGATCCGGGCATGTCCATCGCGCTCGCGCCGTCGTGCTACGGCGGCTATGTCAACGGGAAGGGCCCCTTCGTGGCCGGCGGTTACAACGGAAACACGGCGCTCTTCAGGCTGACGAACGCCGGCGCGTTCAGCGGCGGCGGCAACGGCCAGGGCTCGTTCCAACTCGCTCCATACCAACTCGGCAGCCTCGCGACCATCACCGATCGCGACAACGTCGTGAACCTGCACTTCGGCCTCCCGCATAAGGACGGAACGAAGGACGATATCCAGCTGCTCGGGATGGTCAATTACATCCAGAACCAGTTCTACTCGTCAACCAACGATCAAGGTGGGATAGCGGCCCTCAACGCCGGCACGCTCGGCGCCCCGTTCTTCTACGACGGGTTCCAGTTCAACGGTGCGACCGGCCAAACGCTGCCGGCCAACTACCAGGCGATGACCTCGCCGTATATCATGCCGAACGTTCCGGCGCATCCGTACTCGAACGCGACGACCGGATTTGCGGGGACGATTCCGGCGAACGAGCGCGACGGATTCTTGAACGATCAGGCGATCTACAAGATTCAGTACACGCACAACATGGGCAGCAACGCGCTGTTCAAGGTCTACGGTTACACGTATTACAGCGATTGGCTCAATACGGGACCGCAGGCGCTCTATGCGGACTTCATCGGATGCTGCCCGGCCGATTACGAGCTGAGCAGTCACAGCCGCGGGGTAAGCGGGTCGTTCATCGATCAAATCACTCCGACGAATCTGATCAACTTCACGGGCTCGTACGTCACCTCGAACACGATCCGTGACAACAACACGGAGATGGTGAACGGCGCCTACGGCTCAACGACCAACAACGCGCGGACCATCTTTGCGGTGTTGGTCGACTCGACGAACCCGACGAACGGTCTGTGCTACAACTCGGCGGCAGTCGCCACGACCTGCGCAATCGGTTCGGCCGGGGCCTTCGTCGGTCCGACGGGTCGAGCCCAGTGGGCCACCCTTCGGCAGGCGTACTCAGGGACGATCGCGCCCGCGCCGGCGCTAACGTGCGGCGGCGGTCCGTGTACGTACTACGTCGTCGAAAACGGAAACTACGCCACCTTCAATCAGGTGAGGCCGAACTTCTACTCGGGATCGCTGACGGATGAATGGCGCCCCAGCAGCAAGTTCACGCTCAACGTGGGCGTGCGCTTCGACGACTTCCAGTACACCGGAGCCAATACCCAAGGGACCGGCGCCCGGACCTTGTTCTACAACGCGTTCAACATGGACACGTGCTTCAACAACTCCGGCAACGCGGTTACCGTCAACGGCGTGCGGCTCGTTCCGTACGGCATCGCCGACAAGGTTCGAGACCTCGGTCTGGCGTCGGTGGCTACCGCCTGCCCCGGTGGGTTGAGCGCGATGAACGCGCAGAATCCGGCCGGCCAGCCGACCGCGACGTTCCCGGAATGGGAGCCGCGGATCGGGTTCACGTACTCGCTCGACCCGCAGACGGTCGTGCGTGCCAGCTACGGCCGGTACGCTCAAGGGCCGAACAGCGCGTTCGAACAGTACAACGCGCTCCAGCAAGATGCCCCGCAATTGCTGTACTACACGTACGCGTTCCAGCAGTTCGGCTTCACCGCGCCGGAGCATCCGATCACGCCGTCGGTCTCGAACAACTACGACTTCTCCTTCGAGCACCAGTTCAAAGGCGACACGTCGATCAAGGTGACGCCGTTCTTGCGTAAGACGCAGGGGCAGATCCAGCAGTTCTACCTCAATCAACCGACGAGCTTCGTATCGGGTCTGAACGTCGGCAAACAGACGTCGCAAGGCCTCGAGTTCGAACTCGACAAGGGCAACTTCAACGCGCAAGGCCTCTCGGGCCGGCTGTCTTTGACGTACACGAACAGCTACATCAATTACACGCCTCTCCCGAACGGCACATCGGTTATCACGCCGCTCAACGCACAGATCGCGACCTATAATGCCTACACCAAGGCTTGTGCGGCAGGCGGCGCTCTTGTAGGAACCACTGCTTGCGGTACGACCGTGGGCCGTCCCGGTATTGCGATTCAACCTGCAGCTCCGTGTTATACGACCGCTGGTGTGGCGGACAACGCGTGCGCCGCGGGCAGCATCGCTAACCCGTACTGGAACGCACCCGCGCAAGGGCTGCTTCCGATCAACGGTAACTTCCAGACCTTCGACCTTCTGCCGCAAGGATTCGGCAGTGCCGTCGATGGTTATGGAGCGCCGTACATCGCTTCGTTGGTGCTCAACGAGCGGGTCGGCAAGTTGTCGATCGCGCCGATCCTCCAGATGTTCGCCGGCCAGCGCTACGGCGCGCCTGCGAGCACCGTTGGTATCGCTCCGGACAACTGCGGCGCCGGCCTAGCCGGCACGACCGCCGGTGACCCACGCTATAGCACGCCGGGGCTCGGCTATCAAAACGGTGTCGGCGGCGCGCCGTTCGACTCCACGAACTGCGGTTCGATCGGTGCCGGCGGTATCCCCAATCCCTACACCGGTGCCTTCGACGGTATCGGCGCGTTCGTCGAACCGACGCAACTTCAGCTGCACATGCAACTCAGCTACGAGTTGAGTCCGAAGGTTACGCTCGTTGCTAACCTGACGAACATCGTCAATACCTGCTTCGGTGGAACCAAGGTCGCTTGGTCCGTTGCCGGAGCATGTAGCTATGGTGTCGTGGGCGGAGGCACGGCCGGCGATGTCGGCAACACCTTCAACCCAGGTGCGGTGATCCAGCCGTACGTCAATACCCCGTACGTTCCGACGTTCGCGGGATTGCCGTTCAGCATGTACTTCAACGCCAAGATCAAGATCTAAACTAGAACACGGGTCTTGAGAAGGGGCCTCGCGCAAGCGAGGCCCCTTTCTTTAGGCGCGGTAGGCGTCTGCGTCGTGACTCTTGTTCACTCGGCGCTTAAATGCGATCTTGTCATTCTGCGCGCCGCGTTCCCCGTCACGACGAAAGATAGCTCGCGCGCTAGAATGGCGAACGAGGCTTCAAGAGCATGCAATACGGATATCATTGCGAGGAATGTGAGGAAGCGATTTGGCCGGCAGCGCCCCGGACGGAGCTGCAATGGCTGAAAGATCGAGAGCACGTCGTGCGCGAGGTGTCGAGGCACGTCCACGGCGGATTGGATACGTGGATCGTCGAGGGGATCGCGTTCCTCGATAGACACCACGGCCACAGTGTGTTCATCACACGTAAGCCCTAAATTTTTTCATTTCAGGCCCTCGTTCGTTACGAATTGGAAGCTCTAATTGCGAGGTAGCGCGACGAGTCGGTCGAGATCGTGTAAGCGGTCCACTCGTAACGTCAGGCGCGAGCTAATTTCGTTCGAGGGAACGGTCTATTCCAAAGCGTGGGGTGCGAGCTATTTTTCGGCGTGGCGAGGAACGAGGCGCGCCGAATGGTCGGAACCCATTTCAGCGCCGAGTGACGAAGCCACGCCGGAAAAGAGCCGCACCTTGAATAACGAACGGGGGGCGCTCTTTCGAGCGCCCCCTCAGTTCGTCGCGGCGGTTCCGGCTGCTAGCGCGGAATCTTGAGCTGCTCTCCAGGGACGATCGTTGCGCCCTCGAGGTGGTTGGCGGCGATGATCGCGTCGAGCGTGTCCTGAACGCTTGCGCCGGGGGCGGTCCGCCGCTCGGCGAGGCTCCAGAGGGAGTCGCCCCGCTGAACCGTGACCGTCGCGAAGCGTTCGGGGGCTGCGGCGTACAACCGCGACGACGAAAGCGCAGGGATCGTGACGATCGCGCCGAGGGCAGCCAAAGCGACGGCCGGCATGAGGCTCGCTCGCTTCCGTCTTAGCGCGTACATCTTTTCTCTCCAGGAGGCCCATATTTTGGGCCAAACGCTTGTTCGTCCACCATATTTTAGCAAGGGGCTTGTGGAGAAGTCAAGCGGTCCTCGAACATATGTTTGCATCCGAGCGGGTTCCTGTGCTAATCTGATACCCAAGAATCCGTCCATCCACTACTTATGAACAGCTTACTCACAGGAGCGAAGATGGAAGATCGGGCCCCGACGGAGCGCCAGGCGCGCATTCTCGAGGTAATCCGGGACTTCACGCGTGACCGAGGCTACCCGCCGTCGGTCCGCGAGATCGGCGAGCGCGTCGGGCTGTCCTCGTCCTCGACGGTGCAATCGCATCTGAAGTCCCTCGAGAAACGCGGCTTGATCCACCGCGATCCGACCAAACCGCGAGCGCTCGTGACCGACGATCGCCCCCGCGAACATCGCGAAGCAGAACACGCCACCTTGCCGATCGTCGGCAAAGTTGCCGCCGGTCGTCCCATCACCGCGGCCGAAAATATCGAGGGCGAATTCCCGGTACCGGCCGAGCTCGCGCGCAAAGGGGGCACGTTCATGCTGCGGGTTAGTGGGGACTCGATGGTCGATGCGGCGATTCTGGACGGAGACCTGATCGTCGTCTCGCCGCAACCCGATGCGCGTAACGGTGAGATCATCGTCGCGATGCTCGACGGCGAAGCCACCGTCAAACGTTTCTATCGAGAAGCCGGCCGCATCCGCTTGCAGCCCGAGAATCGAGCGATGGAACCGATTTATTCGGACGACGTAACGGTCGTCGGCCGCGTCGAAGCGATCTATCGCCGCATCTAACCAAGGTCACTACACTATAGGATAGTAATGGGCGTTATGCCCATGTCCGCCGTGCTTGCGCGCCTGCGAATCTTCGCCGACGTCCCCGAGATGGTGGCGATTCGCACGCAGCTTCCCTACAGCTTCGCGGGCCTCGCCGTCGGCATCGTCGCATTCATGCTGCTGCAACCGAGCGGGACGTTCCTGACTCGGTTTTACCATTCGTTCGGGGCCGCATTCGGAATCATGGCGACGGTGCTTCTGGTCTTGCTGACGATCGATCTCGCGCGGCGGCGCGGAGTTTCGCCGGGTGCCGCTCTTCCGATCGCTCTCTTCGTTTTCGTCCTATCGCTGCCGTACCGGCACGCGACGTCGTTCGTAGAACTGCTGAAGGCGCTCGGCACCAGCGGACTCTTCTTGGCGATCGTCGTGTCCGTCGCCGTCGTCGGAGTATTGGCGCTGCTTCGCGCTCGATTCGGGACGGCGATTGGGACGTTCGCCGGCGCGTCGCTGACCGTCGGCACTGCCGTGCTGCTCTACGCATTCGGTGTTTCGCTGACCGAATGGCTCGACATCGCGATCGCCCCGCTCGGAACGCTCGGCGATAGCCTCGCAGCGCTTCTGATCATCACGTTGGTCGAGACGTTGCTCTGGACGATCGGCATCCACGGCCCCGCGCTGCTCGCAGCGGTGGTCCTGCCGGTCTACCTGCACCTGCAGGCGGAGAACACCGATGCGCTCAGCCACGGTGTTCCGTTGCCGCACATCGTCACGGTCTCAACGTTCTTGTTCGTCTTTCCGGGCGGTGCCGGAGCGACGCTGCCCTTGGTTCTCCTGTTGCTTCGCGGCAAAATCCGACGAGCGCGCAAAGTCGCTCTCGCCACGCTCGTCCCGACGACCTTCAACGCAAACGAGCCGCTCATGTTCGGCTTGCCGCTCGTCTCAAATCCATATCTAAGCCTGCCGTTCGTTCTGGCGCCGCTCGCGCTCGCTCTGGTCACGTGGTCGACGATGCACCTCGGCTGGGTCGCGCGGCCGGCTCTCTACATCCCATCCTCGGTTCCACTGCCGTTCAGCGTCGTCTTGGCTACGAAGGATTGGCGCGCGGTGATCCTGGTCGCGTTTAACGTCGTGCTCGCCGCCGCGATCTACGCGCCGTTCGTGCGCCTCTTCGAACGACACACTTTGCCGGACGCGCCATGATCGATGCGTTGTGCGAGCGGTTCGCTCTCGAGCCGGAAGTCGCACGCGCCGCTCGCGCTGCCGCGAAGAGGGCCGCGGCGATCGAGCGTCCGAGCGTCGCACGCAACAAGTTGGCGGTGCTCGAAGCATTCGTCGCCGAACGCCTCACCGAGAGCGATCTCGCAGATTCGTTCGGCTATGGGTACGACGACGCGGCGCGCTCCCACTACGAATCCCTCCTCGCGCGGCTCTTTGGAACCGAATGCGCCCTGGCGAGACTCTCGCTCGTCAGCGGAACGCATGCAATCGTGACCGCATTGATTGCCTGCCTCCCACAAGACGGCCGGCTGCTCTCGGCGACCGGTTCGCCTTACGACACGCTGCGCAACGCGATCTGCGAGGCGCCGCATTCGCTCACATCGCGCGGCATCGCATACGACGAGGTCGCGCTCGCCGCCGACGGCAACGTCGACTTTGATGCCTTGTGCGCCCAAGTGACGCGCGGTGCGGACGTCGTCTTCGTCCAGCGCTCGCGGGGATATTCGGCGCGCCGTTCGCTGTCAGCCGAAGAATGTGGTTTGATCGCGAGAACCGCGAAGGCGATCGCACCGAAGGCTCTCGTCCTCGTTGACAATTGTTACGGCGAATTGGTGGAGGAACAGGAGCCGACGCATTACGGCGCCGATGCCGTCGTCGGCTCGCTGATCAAGAACCTTGGAGGCGGAATCGCGCCGGGCGGGGCGTACATCGCGGGGCGCGCCGACGTCATCGAGCGTGTCGCGGCGCACCATTACGCGCCGGGTCTAGGAAGCGGCATCGGCCCCAATCTGGGCTTCGGACGCGCGCTGCTGCAAGGGCTTTTTTACGCACCGCTGGTCGTCGGCGAAGCGCTTCGCGGCCTCGACTTTGCAGCGGCGCTCTTCGACGAGCTCGGTTATGCGGTCGATCCCGAGCCGGGTGAAGCACGCTTCGACGTCGTGCAAGCGATCCGGCTGGGCGACGCGCGCCGGATACTCGCCTTCACGCGCGGTCTACAGCGAGCGCTGCCCGTCAATTCCGCTTTCAAGCCCGAGCCGGGCCCGGTCCCGGGGTATCGGGAGCCGGTCGTCATGTCGAGCGGCGCCTTCGTGAGCGGCTCGACGCTCGAGCTTTCCTGCGACGCGCCGCTGAGGCCCCCGTACGAAGTCTACCTCCAGGGGGGGACGATGAGCGAGCACGTCGCTCTCGGCGCCGTCTTCGCTGCCCGGGAGCTCGTCAAGGAAGGCAAACCTTCCACACGCAAATGAAGAGCCGATGAGCGAGTGGGGACCGTCTTGAACGAACCATCCGACCAAACCGCGCGCATAGGCGAGGCTCCGTATCGGCGGCGCTTCGTTCGCGTCGCCGCGGACTTTCCGCTCTCGTACTCGCGCGAAGGCGGCGACGACAGCAAGCAAGGGCGCGCGGCCGACCTCGGCGGCGGCGGCCTTCGCGTCGGAACCGACGAAGATCTTCCGCTGGGCGCGGTCTTATTGTTGCGCTTCAAGTTGCCGGAAGGCGAACGCGAAATGGTCGCGCGCGGCCGGATCGTCCTCTCCTTTTACAATGCCGAAGAGCAGTGCTTCTTCCACGGCATCTCGTTTACGCACATCGACCCGCGCGATCAGGAAGATATCATCCGCTACGTGGCGACCGAGGTGCAGCGTCTAGCGCTCGAAGGCGAAACCGCCGCAGACTAAGACTAGGCGGGCGCGTCGCTCTCGCCCATGAAGCCGTAGAAGAAGTAACGGTTCCCATCGGTCGTCTCGAGGACGATGCGCTTGGGCTCCATCGTCGCGCGCTTGATCGTCTTGCCCTTGAGCTGGTCAAGCATCGTCTGCGTCATCGCGAATTCTTCTTCGCGAAGCGCATCGGGATCGATCGCCTCCAAGTTGGAGAGGAGACGTTCGAGATCTTCGATCGCGCCGGCTGCGCCGGGCTCGGGCCCCTTACTCATGCAACCATCTTCGCAACCCGCCTCACACCTCCCCCGACCATATTTGTCGGCGGGACGACGTTGTCGCGTAACTCAAGCCGTAGCTCGAGGCGGCATGACGTTGCCGAGCAGGGCGCCTGCGCCGAGCGCAGGCCGGAGGCCGGAGCGACAAAGCAGTAACGAGGCGGCGCGAGCGCCATGGAAGGCGCGAGGCCGCCGTCCCGGTCGAGGCAACGTCATGCCGCCGAAGAGCGAGGCTGGATAACATCGAGGCAGAGTCGTCCCGCCAAGAAGCAGGTCGGGGGACTTATATCCACTCGAACCAAAGTCTCGGACGCGATGTATATCCTCGAAGTCGTAAGCGGACCGCTCGACGGAAAGACGTGGCCCTTCGACCGCGAGATCACGATCGGTCGCGACGACACGGTGGCAGCCGCGTGTATCACACTCGATCGGTACGTCTCGCGCCGTCACGCTCACATTCGTGCCCTGGAGGACGAGCTGGTGCTAACGGACCTCGCGAGCAGAAATGGGACGAAAGTCGGCGGAGAATCGGTAAACGGGGGAGCCAAGCTCGCCCTCGGCGACCGTTTTCAAATCGGCCGCACGACGCTGCGGGTGCGCCGCGTCGACTGATGCTCACCTCGAAAACCGCCGGATCGGCGCGCGCGGTCGCCCGAGGGCTGGCGCGTCCGTTGGGCCTCGTTCCCACGATGGGCGCCCTCCATGCCGGGCATCGCAGCCTGCTCGATCGAGCCCGGCGCGAAAACGAAAGCGTCGCCGCGTCGCTGTTCGTCAATCCCATGCAGTTTGCGCCCGATGAAGATTACTCGCGCTATCCGCGTTCGTTTGAGAGTGACGCCGCGCAATTCGAAAGCGCCGGCGTCGAGCTACTCTACGCGCCGTCGGTCGACGAGATGTATCCTGAGGGTTTTTCGACGTCGGTCGATGTGGGCGAAATTGGAAAGACGTTTGAAGGCGCCGCTCGTCCGGGTCATTTCGCCGGCGTCGCGACGGTGGTCGCGAAGCTCTTGAACGCAATCGAGCCGACGCGTCTCTATCTCGGTCAAAAGGACATTCAGCAGACGGCGGTTTTACGGCGGATGATTCGCGATCTCGACCTCGCCGTTGAGATCGTCGTCTGCCCGACGGTTCGCGAGTCCGATGGCCTCGCGCTTTCGAGTCGCAACGCATACCTCGACGAACGCCAGCGCGCCGCCGCGCCGAGCTTCCAGCGCGCTCTCGCGGCGCTGGCGGAATCGATCGAAATGGGCGACGATTCGAACGTCGCCCTCATGGCGGCTCGCCTCTTGCTCGAGTCGCCGCTGAGCTGGGAGTATTTGGCCGTGGTCGACCCGTTGACGTTCGAGCTTCACGAGAAGCTGCGGCGTCCCGCACTCGTCGTCGGAGCCGTGCGAGCCGGTTCGACGCGTTTGGTCGACAACGTCGTCGTCAGAACGGCGGACGGCGTCGATCCGATTTTGACGCCGCCGCTCGTGCAAGCCGCCGGACGCGGCTGATGCGGCGGATTCTGCTCGGCGTCTGCGGCGGGATCGCCGCATACAAAGCGGCGGCGCTGACGAGCTTTCTCGTTCAGCGCGGCGATCGCGTTGACGTCATTCTGACCAGGGGCGCGCGGCGCTTCATCGGGCCGCTCACCTTCGCTTCGCTGACCCGAAACCCGGTGCTGACCTCCCTCTGGGACGCGCCGGAGACGATCCCGCACGTCTCGCTCGTTCGCGCTGCCGAGGTTCTCGCGATCGTTCCGGCGACGGCCAACGTCATCGCGAAACTGGCTCGCGGCATCGCGGACGATCTCCTCACCAACGCCGCACTCGCGGCGCGAATCCCGATCGTCGTCGCGCCGGCGATGAACGACGCGATGTACGAGCATCCGGCGACCCGCGAGAATCTTGCGCTGCTCGAAGCGCGCGGCGTGACGATCGTCCAGCCGGGCGTCGGTTTTCTGGCGGAGCGGGAAAATGGGATCGGCCGGCTGGCCGAACAGGATGCGATCGTCGCCGCGATCGACGGCGTCTTCGAGCGCGAGCGCGATCTCGAAGGCGAACGCGTTCTGATCACCGCCGGACCGACGCGCGAAGCGATCGATCCGGTGCGCTTTCTTTCGAACGCTTCGACCGGGACGATGGGGATCGAGCTGGCGCGCGAGGCGTTGGCGCGCGGCGCGCAGGTCAACCTCATCCTCGGGCCGACCCCGCTGATCGCACCCCAGGATGCGCAGACCGTTCGGGTCACGTCGGCGCGTGAGATGCACGAGGCGGCCCTCGCGAGCTTCGACGGCGCCGACATCGCGATCGCCGCCGCGGCGGTCGCCGATTGGCAGCCCGCCGAGACGTTCAGTCAGAAGGTCAAGAAAGAAGACGGCGCGGCTTCGATCGAGTTGGTGCGGACACCCGACGTGCTCGCGGCGCTCGGCGAGCGCAAGGACGGCGTGTTTCTCGTCGGCTTCGCCGCCGAAACCGCCGATCTGGAAAAAAACGCGCGCGCCAAATTGCGCGCCAAGCATCTCGACGCCATCGCGGTGAACGACGTCTCGCGCGAAGGCAGCGGCTTTGGAACCGGGGAGAACGAACTCGTGCTCCTGTGGGGTGACGAGGGCCGGCGTGCGCTCGGGCGAGCCTCGAAACGCGAACTCGCGCGCCGCATTTGGAACGCTTTGCTCGAGATCCGCCGCGCGCGCTGATGGGTGGGATTCTCGGCATCGACGTCGGCAACACCGAAACCAAGCTCGGCTTTTTTGCCGGCGAACCGCGAAAACTCGAACTGCGCAAAACGTGGCGGGTCACGACCGCGCTGCGGCGCACGAGCGACGAGTTCGGCATCGCGTTTGCGGCGCTCTTCCGCCGCGCCGAGATTCCGACCGAGGCTATCACGAGCGTCGTGATTTCGAGCGTCGTTCCGCAACTCGACCGCGAACTCGCGCAAATGTGCCGCACCTATTTTCCGCAAGCCTCGGAACCGGTCGTCTTCAGCGCCACCGACCAAACCCTGTTGGCGGTCGCAACCGATCGGCCGAAGGAATTGGGTTCCGATCTGATCGCGGGGGCGATCGCGGCGCGCAGCCGCTACGGCGACCCCGTCATCGCCATCGGCTTCGGCACCGCGACGACCTTTAGTGCCGTCGCGGGCGGAAAGTACCTCGGCGCCGCGATTGCGCCCGGGATCCAAATCTCGATCGACGCGCTGGCGGCGAGGACCGCGAAACTTCCGCAGGTTTCCCTCGAAGCGATCGATGGAATCATCGGGCGCGATACAGTCTCGGCGCTGCAAGCGGGGATCGTTTTCGGTTTCGTCGGCCAAACCGAGGGGATCGTCGCGCGGATGCGTCGCGAAATCGGCGAGTCGGCGAAGGTCGTAGCAACCGGGGGCTTGGCGGACGTTATCGCCGGGCACACGAAGGCCATCGATGCCGTCGAACCGTTCTTAGTGTTGCACGGTTTGCGTGAGTTTTTCGAAAGCCACTCCCTTGCGTCAGGACACTAGTTTGGCGTCTGGCACCGTTGCGCCGCTCCATATCGGGGCCGTCGAGATATGGCCGCCGATCGTCCTCGCGCCGATGTCGGGAGTGACGAACCGCACGCTGCGCGCACTGTACAAACCCTTCGGCTTCGGCTTGACCGTCACCGAATTCGTTTCTTCGAATGCGCTGCAGTTCGGCGCGAAGCGCACGATGGAGATGATCGACCAACACGGCGTCGAGAAGCCGGTTTCGACGCAGCTGTGGGGCAACGATCCGGCGCTGATGGCGTATGCGGCGCAGGTCGTGCGCGAGTGCGGCGCCGACGTCGTCGACATCAACTTCGGGTGTCCCGCGCCGAAGGTCACCAGAACCGACGGCGGGAGCGCTTGCCTGCGCGATGTTGCGCGCTGCGAAGCGATCATGCGCGCTGTCGTCGCCGCCGTCGACTGGCCGGTTACGGTAAAGATGCGGCTCGGCTGGACCGAGGATTCGCTCGTGTACGTCGACGTCGCGAAGCGTGCCGAGGCGGTTGGAATTGCGGCGTTGACGTTGCACGCGCGTACGGCCAAGCAGTTCTACAAAGGGAGCGCCGATTGGGCCCACATCGCTGCGCTCAAACGCGCCGTCGGTATCCCGGTGATCGGTAACGGCGACCTCTGCGATCCGTATGACGCGCTTCGCAAGATGCGCGAAAGCGGCGTCGACGCGATCATGCTCGGCCGCGCAATCTTGGGAAACCCCTGGCTCGTCGGACAGATCCGCGCGCTCATGGAGGGCCGCGAACCCTCGTCGATGCCGCCGGCCGCCGAGCGGTTGGCCTTCGCGCTCCATCATTACCACGTCATGGTGGAAGAATGGGGCGAGGCGCGCGCGGTTCCCCAGATGCGCAAGCACCTCGGCTTTTACCTGAAGGGCTTTCGGGGTGCGAGCGAATTGCGCGAACGCGTGATGCGCACCGAGAGCGCAGCGGCGACGCTGGCGCAGGTCGGCGCCGTCATCGAACGATTGCGTGCCGACGGCGACACCGTTGGTGAAGCAGCCGCGTGAGCGAGCCGGAGGCGAGCCTGTCGACGCGCGCAGGAAGCGCTAAAACGCGTCGACGGAGCGAGCAGGATGCGCTCGCCGGAGCCTCGGCACAGGCGCTCTACGCTGAAACCTACGAGAACTATCGGCGTTATCTGAATCCTCCGCTGGCGCGCGTCATGAAACTCTCGGGTTCCCCAATCGAGGTTCGCGCGGAGGGGACGACGATCTGGGACCACACGGGGAAGGCCTATCTCGACTTCGCGGGAGGGTACGGCGTCTTCACCCTCGGCCACTCGCATCCGCGCGTCGTCGCCGCCGTTAAGGCGCAGCTCGACTTGATGTCGCTGTCGGGGAAAACGATGCTCGACCCGCTTGCCGGACGGCTGGCGCGGCGACTCGCGGAGATTGCGCCGGGCGATCTCGAACTCTCGTTCTTTTGCAACAGCGGCGCCGAAGCCGTCGAAGGTGCGTTGAAACTGGCGCGCGCCGCGACGCGCCGGACGAAGTTTGTCGCGACTCACGGTTCGTTCCACGGCAAAACCTTCGGCGCGCTCTCGGTCAGCGGACGAGCTGCGTTCCAGACGCCCTACGCCCCACTGGTTCCCGGCGTCGTCCACGTCCCGTACGGCGACGCAGACGCCCTCGCGGCGGCTCTGCCGGAGGCCGCCGCCTTCATTGTCGAGCCACTGCAGGGGGAAGGCGGCGTCAACCTTCCGCCCCCCGGTTATCTCGAAAAAGCGCGCGAACTCTGCGACGAAAATGGGGCGCTCCTGATCGCCGACGAAGTGCAAACCGGCCTCGGACGTTGCGGCGCGCTTTTCGCTTGCGACTTCGAGCGCATCGTCCCCGACGTGCTGACGCTGGCCAAGGGTCTCTCCGGCGGCGTCGTTCCGATCGGCGCTTATGTTGCACGCCCTGCGGTCTGGCAGGCGGCTTACGGCCGTGCGCCGTTACTGCACACGTCGACGTTCGGCGGGAGCCCGCTGGCATGCGCGGCCGCGCTTGCCGCGCTCGACGTCTTACGTGACGAACAATTGGTTGAGAACGCGCGTCTGCGCGGCGACCAGCTCCTGGCCGGTGCCCGCGCCATTGCCGGCGAGTATCCGTCGATCGTGCACGACGTTCGCGGTCGCGGTTTGCTGGTCGGCGTCGAATTGGCCCACGAGGGCTACGGCGGGACGATCATCCCCGAGATGATGAAGGCCGGCGTTACGGCTGCGTGGACGCTGAACATGCAGCGCGTCATCCGGCTCGAGCCGCCGTTGATCGTTACGGCGCCGGAAGTCGATCGCGCCCTCGAAGCGTTGCGCGCGGGCGTGCACGCCGCGCACGATCGCCTGGGCAAACTCACCGCGAGCCACTAATGCCTTCACTCGAGGCGACGATCGTCATCGATGCGCCGGCGCGTGCCGTCTACGAGCTCGCAAAGAATCAAGAACGATTTCCGGAGTTCATGCCGGACGTCGAGTCGGTCACGATTCTCGAGCGTGACGGCCTTCGCGTCGTCTCGCGCTGGAAGACGCTGGTCGAGGAGGCGCCGATCGAGTGGACCGAAGTCGACGTGTTCGACGACGAGGCGCTCCGCGTCGACTACCGGCTGACCGAGGGCGATCTCGACAAGTTCGAGGGGACGTGGACCTTCGTCGACGGCGCCGGTTGCACCAGCGTACGGCTCGTCGTCGATTACGACTTCGGCGTCCCAACGCTCGCCGAGCTCATCGGCCCGACGTTACACAAGAAGGTCAAGGAGAACGCCGAGATGATGCTGGCCGCCCTCAAACGCGAAGCTGAAGCGAAGTCTTAGACGCTGGGCCGAGGCCTCAAAAGAAATATCGCGCACGCTGCCATCATCGAATAGCAGGCGATTTGAAAGTATGAGGCGCCGTGATTGCTCAGCAACGTGAGTTGGAATGCGATTCCCATCAACGAAACGATCAGTAACGCGCTAACCACGATCCGCGAGAAGGCGGTATTATTGGGATGCATTACGAATTGCTAAGCCGGAATCCGAAATGCGACGATCTGGTTCGCTTTGAAGTCGTTGGTCCACAAACGAGCGCCGTCACGAGCGAGCGAGACGGCGGCGAAGGGTGACTGCGCGACGAAGACGGGCTGCGGATTCGCGGCCCGCGCCTCGACATAGGCGATCCGGCATCCCCCGCGATCCTTACCGAGCCAGAGCGACATGTAGACGCGCTCGTCGACCCACGCGAGTCCCATGATTTCTTCGCCGACGTCGACGGTGCGGACGACGCGGCACGTCGAATTCAGCTCCACGATGCGCTTGTTGTAACGTTGGCTCAACCACAGATGTTCGCCGTCCCAGGCGAGGAACGAACCGGTGTCGTCCGGGCACGCGATCGCGCCGTTCGTCTTGAAGCCGTGACCCGGGACGAAGCGGCGAATGAAGCGATTGTCGGCTTCATCGTTCTCCGACAAAATGAAGCGCAGTTCGTCGCCGACCGTCGTCGCACCGACCGGACGGCCCGGCGCCGCCATCTCTTCGAAGACGCGACCCTGGCTCGGAAAGATCCCATAAATACGGCTCGTCTCCCAAGAGCCGAGCCATATGTGTTCGCCGTCGTGAGCGAGTGCTTGCGGCGCCGGCGCCGGAGACGGAATCCGGACGATCTCGGCGAGCTCCGAGAGTTCTGCGGCAGATGTCGTCATGAACGGAGCCTTCGCGCCCTCCTCTGTGGACAACCTGGCGAATTAGGTGTGCATCGGCTGTTTAATCGAGGGCCGCGATTGCCGTCACGAGCGTCGGGTGATAGAAGAAAAGAAAGAGCGAGGGAACATCCTGCGCCGTCGCCAGCGCGTCATCAAACTCAGCAGTCCCCGTCAGCGCCGGGACGGCGCCGGATCGAAGCTGCCGGCCGGCGAGGGTCTGCCACGCGTGCTCTTGCCGCTCGTCGCCCGGCGCATGTAGCCAGCGCAGCGCTGCGAGCGTCTCGGCGACAAGGTCGTAGTTTTCCCATTCGAGCGCGAGCGCCAAGATCGCGTGTCCGTCGGCGACGACGTTCGCCCAGGCGTCCTCGTCGAAGAACCTCCGCGCGCCGAAATCCGTAACGTACGCAATCGCGTGCGTGACGGCGTAGCAATCTGCCAACGTTGCGTTCGCGATCGCGTGCGGGCGCGCGAGATAACTCGACCGGTACAGGTCCTCGATCGAGCGAAGGTAAGGTGACGACCATTCGAGCGCACCGAACAGCCAGCTCAGTTCGAGCGCCCGGTGCGGCAGGCGTTCCCGCGCGAACGTATTCGGATCGTCGCTGCCCGGCGGCCGGCGTCGCACTTCTTTCGGGAGGCCGAGCAACATCGTCAACCACGCGTTAAAGACCGCCGAGCTGTCGTCGCGTGTCGCGGCTTCGAACATCTGCTCGTCGTACATCTCGACCAGCGCTGACCGGCAGGTTCCGAGCGCAGCACGATCGGGATTCCGGCTGCGGGCGAGCAGGTGCACCAGCAAGGCGAGCTCCCCCAAGGCGACCAGTTGCGGCGGAAGCGGCCGTTTCGACGACGGCTTGAGACGATCGACGTTCTGCGCGATCCAGCCGAGCGCGCGCGCGCCGCGCTCAGCCGCGGCGCGCGCGATCACACGCCGGCGTAAAGGGCCGCAGGCCGCGCCGCGACGGCGAGTCCGAGCGCCGAGATGAGGGCCGGAGCGAGCTCGAGTTCGGAGCGATCGGTCTCGGGCAAAGTACGTTCGAGCGCGATGGCTTCGTCGAGCGTTCGGCCGGCGGCGACGTGTTGCAACACGCGAAAGACTTCGCGGGTGAGCGGCATCGTCGTCCCGTCGCTCCGGATGAAATACGTCATCGGATGCTCGAGCCGCGACTGCGTGGGATGATCGGCGTCCAAACGCTGCAGGAACTCGTCGACCGGCAGCTGCCGGCCTTCCTCGCGACCGATGCGCGTGCGCGTAGTTTCGATCGCTGAGGCGTCGATGCAGCCCCACGGTTCGAATGCGACCCCCGGTGCAAAGCGGCCGTTGAGCGCTAGCGGCGTCTCGCCGGAGATCTTGGTCCTTTCGCGATTGAATGAAGCGATGAGGCTCGCCGGAAAATCGCATCCAAAGCGATCGTAGTAGAACATCGAGTGCGGCGTATCGATGCCGCCCGCGAACGGGCGATCGAAATTCTGCCGGTGGAGCTGCCGTTTCGCGCGCGTCACCGTCTCGCGTTCGTCGGCGCTCTTCGGCGTACGCTCCCGGTAGTGCAGGACGCGAGCGATGTCGTGGCCGTCGTGCGGCCCGTGCTCGACCAAGCCGAAATCGGCCGGCCGCATCGCGACGATCGCCCCGGGCGTCAGCGTGAATTCGCCCAGACCGGCAACCGTCCAATTGTCGCGCTGAGCGGTGAGGAACTCGATCGATTCGAGCGCTTCGGCTTCTGTCTCGCTCGGGAAATCGGTAAAGCCCATCATCTGAACGGCGATCCCGTTTTGCCGGAAGTCGCCGAGCGTCTGCGCGATCTGCGAAGGTTTCGTTCCCTTGTCGATGAGATCGAGGATGCGCTGGCAACCCGACTCGAAACCGACCGAGACCGCAACGCACCCGCTGCGGCGCAGGTCGGCGCACGTCGCCGCCGTGAACGCCTTCTCGAGCCGCATCTCGGCGGCCCAGCGGATGTCGATGCCGGCATCTGCCACCGAGCGTGCCAGTTTCGTGAGAAACCCCGGCGCGATCACGTCGACCGACAGATAGACGAAACGCGCCTGCTCCGAAATGATCTGCAGATCGTTCAGCACCGTTTGCGGCTTGCGTTGGCGCCAGGGCGACGTCGGGGTCCCGAAGTTTAAGCCGTAGTCGCAAAACGTGCAGCGGTTCCAGTAGCACCCACGCGTCGGCGAATAGTAGACGAAACGCTCGGGTGAAAAATATCCGGCGTCGGGCATCAGGCTGTAGTCGGGAGTCGGCAGCGCTTCGAGGTCCTCGTAGGTGATGCGCGCCGGAGCCTTGGCGGCGCCGGCTTCGAAGTGCACGGCGTTACTGACCCCGGCGGGCCGGCGTCCCTCGCGCAGCGCGCTCAAGATCTCGACGAACGCCGTCTCACCCTCGCCGACGATGCACGTGTCGACGCCATCGAACAATTCGGCGAGCTGTTCGCGCCGCACCGCGTACTTCCAGACGTCGCTGATCTCGGTGCCGCCGCAAATCACGTACGCTTCAGGCAGTGCGCGCCGGATCTCACGAGCCAGCCACAAGGCGTACGGCAGTTGGCTCGTGTAGGTCACGTTGAGACCGACGGCCTCAAAGCGTTCCTCTCGTATCCACGGTAGAAAGACGGCGTCGAAGTATCGTCTGAACGGGCCCACGATGCGGTCGAGGACGGTCGCGTCCGTCAGCTCGTCGATCGATGAAAGGTTGCAGGGCGACGCATAGAGGTCGAAGCCGTGCTCGAATTGTCCGGGAAAAGCTTCGAGCGAAAGGCTCTTGAGCCACGTCAGGATCGTTTGGACGGCGTCGTGATAGGCGGCGTAATCGTAAAAGCGTTCCGGGTCGCGGAGGGTCGCGATCGCCTGGCAGGCCGATTCCGGCGCGAGCAAACGCGTTCGCAACAGCTGCTGATATTCGATTTGGTCGGAGCCTCGCAGCGCGTTCTTTTCCGAGAATGAGGTGAGGCGCGCGTCCCAGCCTTCCAGCAGTTCGCTCATCACGCGTGGCTGCGCTAAGTAATTCAACGCCTCGACGTTCGTATCGCGGATCTGAATCGCATCGAAGCCGAGCGCGCGCGCGTGCGAGGCGAGGTAGACGAGGCTGTGATAGGGAGACGTCGGATCGGTGATCGGTGGATATGCGAGCAGCGTCTTCGGCTCGCGCATCAGTCGGCGGCGCCCGGTCGTAGCTCGTGGTAGATCGCGAGTCGCAGAAGGTCGATTCTCTCGAGATCGCCGTTCCGTCGTGCTTCGGCTCGGGCGTTCTCAACCAGGTTGGGAACGGCGGCGAGAGAGTGACACAAGTCGCAAATGCTCGAGCCTTTGAAAGCCGTTCGATCCCAACCCCACTCGCCGACGGGATAGTGCTCGGCGACCCAGCGCGGCCCGAAGACGCGAAGGCCTTGAATGTAGGGGTCGTCGTCGCTGCGGGCGGCGAGGACCTCGTACTTCTCGTCATTGAGGTTTCCGAGTTGAAGGGGATGTGACGCAGCGCGGAAGACGCCGAGATTGGGGCAAGCGCTGACGACGCCGTCCTCGCGGATCCACGGCGTGGCAAGCCACGCGCAAGGCTGCTGCGAGACAGCCGAGAGGCCGTGCCCTTGCGGTCTCCGCACCTGCGCCTCTTCGGCTGCCGTCAATTCGCGTTCGGCGCGACCTTGCTTGGCGAGCGGTACCATGACGATCCGGTCGCGTGGGACGACGTCGAATCCGACGATTTCGCCGAAACGGCGCATGAATAGCGAGTTTTCGGGATCGTCATCGACGATTTGAAAGCCAACCAATATCCCACGCCGGTCGGCGATCTGAGCGACGCGGCGCAGCCAGTCGAGCGGCACAAACTCTTCGTGAAATGGATCGGTGCTGATATACAGGCACTCAATCTCCGGAAAGGCGTCGAGCAGGCGTTCCGTCGAGAGATCGCTCTTTCCGAAAAACCCGCTCGTGCACACGATGCCGCAGACGCCGTGGCGATGGCACGCCTGCAGCGCCGCACGTAAAGCGAGGGGGTGGCTAAACGGTTCGCCGCCGCTGAAGAATGCGACGCGCAGCCCCGGAGTTGCAGCCACCCCCTCGATCCAGCGTGTGAATGCAGCGACATCGGCCTGTTCTTCGCGCGTCGGCGCCGACTCGACGAAACAGTGCCGGCAACGAATCGGGCACTTTTCCGTCAGTGAGACGTAGACGGCGTGATGGAAGCGAAACGTCGCTTCGGCGATGTCGGCGATGCGCACGCGAGTTACATCCCGATCGTGCCGGTGTTGTCCGCTGCGTTCGGCAGACTGAAGTGCGATTGCACGATCGCCTGCGCCGCGCGCAGCGTGCCTAAATCCGCCGGACTCAGCCCCCCCAGCGCCTTTTGGCTAGCGGGGCTCAACTTCAAGAACGCCGGGTTTTTCGGGTCGACTCTGCCGGCCTTGATGAAGCTGTCCAAGGCCTCGTTGAGCGGCATGATCTCGCTCGCTTTGATCGTGGCCGGTCCTCCCCGGAAGTCGACCGCGGCGGCGTCGGCCGGATCGGCGCCCCGCGCGAGCGCCACCAGGGCGAGCATGATAGCAGATTTGGAGAGGAACTGACGACGATCAGACGAGTCCGGTGCCTCGCCGTCTTGTGGCTCGGAGACGAATTCAGACATTGGGAACTTCCTTCTTGTGAGATGATTTGACAGAGATGATTCGACAGAGACGATTCGCTGGTGTCCCGGCGCGACTTACATTCCGATCGTGCCGTTGTTGTCCGCAGCGTTCGGCAGGGTGAAATGCTGTTGCACGATCGCCTGCGCCGCGCGTAGCGTCCCTAAATCCGCCGGGGTCAGCGCCCCAAGCGCCTTTTGGCTAGCGGGGCTCAACTTCAAGAAGGCCGGATTTTTCGGGTCGACTCTGCCGGCTTTGATGAAGCTGTTCAGCGCTTCGTTGAGGGGCATGAGCTCGGACGCTTTGAGCATGGCGGGCCCCCTAAAGTCCACTGCCGCGGCGCCGGCCGGATCGGCGCCCTGCGCGAGCGCCACCAAAGCGAGCATGATAGCGGATTTGGAGAGGAACTGACGACGGTCGGACGAGTCCGGTGCCTCATCGTCTTTCGGATCGGAAACAGATTCAGACATTCAGAACTTCCTTCTTCAGAAGAGGGGGAGATGAGAGGTAATACGGATCCATGAAATCGCCGCTACGAAGGCGGGCGAAGAGGCGCACGACGCCGGCCAGACCGAGCATCGCACTCGTGCGGGCCGCACGCCGCGCCGACGGATCGGCGAAACACGTGTCGAGGATCTCGCGAAGTTCTTCGCGATGCACGATGTCCGCATCACCGTGCCGGGTGAGAAAGGTCAAGGCTTCGCGAGGGATCCCCGCGGTTTGATGGAGCGTGTCGAGCCAAATTTGGGTCGGCGGCTTTGACTCCATCACATAGATGTAGCCGAGCAAACCGGCCGGATGGAGGTAGTCGATGACGTACAGTTGACTGCCGACGAGCGCGACGGTCTCGGCCAGGGCGTCGGAGTCGACGACCGCATCGCGTGTGAATCCCAGCGCCTCGAGATCCTCGAGCAGCCACCGTTCGTGCCCATACTCTTCTTGGCGGTGGTGTCTCAAATAGGTGCGCAGCGTCGCGTGTTCTTCGTCGAGCAACTCGCAGGCGCGATCCATGAGCGCGCAGCTGTGGCGAACGTAGTGATACGTTTCCACCAGCAGCGGCGGATAGGTAACGCCGAAGGTTCCCTCCGAAAACCAGCCGTTGACAACGTCGTTGTACTGACTGCGAAGGGGCGCGAGCGACCTCTCCAGGTCATGGGAGAAAGATGCTATCGGCAAGAGATTCTCCGCTAGCCGAGGACCCAAACCCGGGGACGAGCACGGTTCCGGCGGGAGCCCTAAGGCTTCCTCCGGTTGGTCGGTGCCCGGATAACGGGCATTTGTGCTGCGAAGTTCCGCCGCGGGCATTGAAGCGGGGCTTTTCAAAGAACGCGACCCCCGTACTCCGAACAGTGCGACAGGATGAGATTCGATCGTGTCCTGGCAACCGGCGCCGGCGGACCGGAGAGCGGCGCTCGTCCACGGACCCCAAAACGCTCTGCGTCTGGGGATGAGCTGCGAAGCGGCGCGGCGCTCTTCAAAGATCGGAGTCCTCGTTTCGGGCAGCCAAATGGGGTAAAGCCCGCAGCCTGCGGTCACAGTTGCGGCTCGGGGCATTCAGGAGGTGTCCCACCGATTATATGAAGTTCGCGTTCGTGATCCATCCGACGTCGCTCGACGACGTCGTGCGCTACGAGCCCGGCGCCGTCGGCAAGGGCCGTCCTCTGATCGAGAAGATATTGGAGTGGATGCCGGCATATGCCGCGGCGCACGTAACCGGGGTCCGAGCGCCCGACGGCCGGGAGACCGAAGGCTGGTTCGTCGCGGCGACCTTTCTCCCGGAGCAGATGCTCGCGCTGCCGCGCGAGCGCGTGTACTCGAAGATATTGAAGGCCATCTCGATCGGTGCCGACCTCGGCGCCGAGATCGTCGGCCTCGGTGCCTTCACGGGCGTCGTGGGTGACGCGGGGATCACGATCGCGGAACGTTCTCCGATCCCGGTCACGACCGGTAACTCGCTGACGATCGCAGCCGGGGTCAAGAGCCTCTTGCGCGGGGCGCGCGAGATGGAGATCGATCTGCAAGGATCGACGGCGGTCGTGATCGGCGCGACCGGCTCGATCGGCTCGGCCTGCGTCGAGTTGATTGCGCCGTACGTGGAACACGTCGTGTTGGTGGCTCGTAATTTGACGCGATTGCGCAAGCTCGAAGAGCAGCTCGCGCCGCGCGTGCGCTGCTCTCTGTCGATCGAAACCGACGTGCGCGCCGCCGTCCCGCGCGGGCAACTCGTGCTGACCGCAACGACCTCGACGCAGGAGCTCGTCGAGCCGGAAGATCTGCAAACCGGCGCCGTCGTCTGCGAACTGTCGTTGCCCCACGACGTCGGCGAGCGCGTCGCACTCGAACGTCCCGATGTGCTGGTGACCGAGGGTGGAAACATGCGCGTCCCAGGCGCGGTACGTTTCGAGCGCGTTCGCGAGCCGGGGAGAGAATTCGACAATGCGTTCGCGGCCGGGACGGCGCTCGCGTGCATGTCGGAGACGATGGTGCTGGCGCTGGAAAACCGGCGCGAAAACTACACGCTGGGGCGCGGCATCGACCTGGCGAAGGTTCGCGAGATCGAAACGCTTGCGACGCGCGCCGGCTTCGAACTGGCCGACATGCGAGCCTTCGACAAGCCGATCACCGCCGAGAGGATCGCCGCGGCCCGCGTTGCCGCGCGCGAGCGCCGAAATTCGACGCGGCAGCCGAGGACGGCGGCGGTATGAGCTCAACGCGCGAACACACGTACCGGACGCGCGTCGCGTGGAGTAGCGGCGCGCAGGGGCCGACCAAGAGCTACGCCGGCTATTCGCGCGAACATACGATCGAAGCCACCGGGAAACCGATGCTGACCGGTTCCGCCGATCCGGCGTTTCGCGGCGACGCGTCGCACTATAACCCCGAAGAGCTCTTGCTGGCCGCGCTCTCGGCTTGTCACTTGCTGACGTATCTCGCGCTTTGCGCGCGCGAGGGAATCGGGGTCGTTTCCTATATCGACGAGGCGAGTGGAAGGATGTCGGAGACGGGCGGCGCCGGGAAATTCGTCGGCGCCGTGCTGCGCCCGCAGGTCGAAATCGACGACGAACGGATCGAGCGGGCGATCGTTTTACACGATGTGGCGAGCACCGAGTGCTTCATCGCAAACTCGATGAATTTTCCGGTCGAGCACGAACCGAGCGTGCGCCGCGCAGTGGTTCGCTCATGACGGCGATACCCCGATCGGTCAAGAGCATCGTCTCCGTCTCGCTCGGGTCGTCGTCGCGCGATCACCGCTCGCTGGTCGAGTTTCTCGGACAACTCTTCGACATCCGGCGCATCGGAACCGACGGCTCGATCGACCGCGCGCTCGAGAAGTTGCACGAATTGGATGGCAAGGTCGCCGCAATCGGTCTCGGCGGCATCGATGTCTACCTCTACGCGGGGACGAAACGCTACGCGCTGCGCGACGGTTTGCGCTTGCTCGCTGCCGTGAAGCAGACGCCGGTCGTCGACGGCAGCGGGTTGAAGAACACGCTCGAGCGCGAAGCGGTGCGCTTTTTGCGCGACCAACTCGGTATCGAACTGCGCGGCCGCAAGGTTCTGATGGTCAGCGCGCTCGACCGCTTCGGTATGGCACAAGCGCTCGTCGATGCGGGTGCGGACGTCCTCTTCGGCGACTTCATCTTCGCGCTCGATCTCGACAAGCCGGTGCGCAGCCTCGCTGAGTTCGAGACGCTCGCCGAAAAGTATCTGCCGGACACGTGCAAGCTGCCGTTTCAGTTCTTCTATCCGACCGGTAAGAAACAAGATCGGCCCCCGCAGCCAAAGTATCCCGAGTACTATGCCGAGGCGGAGATCATCGCCGGCGATTTTCATTTCATACGGCAGTTCATGCCCGACCGGCTCGACGGAAAGATCGTGCTCACGAACACGGTGACGGAGCGCGACGTCGACGAACTCCGCACGCGGAACGTGCGGCTCCTGATAACGACCACGCCCGACTTCGGCGGCCGGTCGTACGGAACGAACGTCATCGAAGCCGTGCTGGTTGCGTTGCTCGGCAAACGTTGGGAAGACGTTTCAGAAGGCGACTATCAGCGTCTGCTCCACGAACTCGATTTGAAGCCGCGCGTTATCGAACTCGCTGCAACTGCGTAAACGGTGTCGGACATCCCAGTGTACCGCACCAGAAATGCCATGACAGTCGCCTTGCACTTTTCCGCCCCCGCAGCGTTGCTCGTCGCTCAAATGGCGCTGCCATTCATCGCTCCTCGCGCGTTGCGGGGACGAAAAATCACGGCGGCTTTGTGGCACGCCATTTCTGGCGCGGCACACTAGCTCGGACGCCGCCCAGCGCGCACGGCCAACGGCTGCCGCGCGTTCTCGGGCTCTTCGACGTGACGGTCCTGGCCGGCGCCTCGATGGGTCCCGCCTACAGCCTCGCCTCGACGATGGGCCCGATGATCGCCCAGGCCGGCGCGCAGGCGCCGCTCGCGCTCGCGCTGCTCTCGGCGATCATGCTCTGCGTGGCGATCGGATTCGCGCGGCTTTCGCGCGTCCGCCCCAACGCCGGCTCGTCGTATTCGTGGATCGGTCAGGCCTTCGGCAATCGCATCGGAGCGTACGCCGCCTGGTTGCTCATCCTTTCCAATTATTTCGCGACGATGGCGACGGCAGTGCCGGCCGGAATCTACACGCTCGATCTCTTCGCACCGGGGTTGGCCAACTCGGCGCTGGCCGATGCGCTGGTCGGTATCGTGTGGATATTAGCAAGCGGGTTGATGCTTTCGTTTGGTCTGCGCCCAACGGCGCTCGTGACGGCGGTGTTCTTCGCCGCCGAGATCGTCGTTCTCGTAGCGAGCGCGGTCGCTGCCGGATTTTTCGTACATCTACCGGCGATCTCCGAGGTGCATGCGAACGTCCCGATCGTCGGCGGCTTGAGCGGTCTGGTCGGCGCGATGGTGCTCGGCATCTGGATGTCGGACGGCTGGGAGATCTCCGCATCGACCTCTGAAGAGACCACGGGATCGGCGCGCACGCCGGGCGCCGGCGGCATCGCCGGATTGCTCATCACGACCGGCATCTTGCTCGCTGCGATGCTGGCGTATCTGCACGCCGGCCCGGTATCGGGCTTCGTCGCGCACCAAGCCGACGCGCTCACCTATGTCGCCGATCGGCTGGGCGGCGGCGCCTGGCGAGTCGTCATCGTCGCGACCGTCCTCGTTTCGACCTCGGCGGCGCTTTGGACGACGATGGTCTATCTCTCGCGCAGCGCGTTCGCGATGGGCCGCGACGGAGTGATTTTTCCGGCGCTCGGGTATCTCGATCGGCGCAACGTCCCGCTCAATGCGGTCCTTGCCGTCACCGTCCCGGTCGCGCTCTTCACGCTGCTCACGGGATTCTTCTCGAAGGCTGCGGACGCGCTCAACTTCGTTTTGAACGGATCGTCGGTCTTCTTGGGCGCATTGTTTTTCGGCTCGGCCGTCGCCGCCGCTTGGACCTTCCGCGGGGATAGCGCGGAGCGTTGGAGCGGGGTCGCCCTCCCGCTGGTAGGTGCCCTTGGGCTGCTGATTATCCTCGCCCTCTCGATCGCGCAGGCGGACACGGCGACCCGCTGGTTCGAACTCGGCGGCCTCGCTCTCGGGGTCCCGTTCGCCCTGTGGCGCGGCTCCCACGGGGCAGCGGCAGAGGGCTAGGAGGCCGCAGGGAGCGAATACGCCGCGCTGGCCGTGGGGGCTTGGTCCTGCCCACGCTTTTTTTACCAAACCAAGCAACAACGGGGAGATGCGTGAACGATAGAGAGATGGTCCTGACGAGAGAGGGCCTCCAAAAGCTCGAGACCGAGCTCGACGATCTCAAGACGGTCCATCGTCGCGAGGTCAACGAGCGCATTCGGCAGGCCAAAGAGTTCGGCGATATCTCCGAAAACGCCGAATACGAGGCCGCCAAACAAGAGCAGGCGTTCGTGGAAGGTCGCATCATGCGCGTCGAGTCGATGATCCGCAACGCGCGTATCATCGAAGATTCCGACTACGCCTCAGATGAGGTTCACCTCGGTGCGATGGTCAAGGTGAAGGATATCAAGGCCGGCAGCACCGTCGAGTGGACGATCGTCGGTTCGACCGAGGCCGATCCGCAGAACGGCCGCGTTTCGAATGAGTCTCCGCTCGGGAAAGCCTTGATCGCCAAGAAGAAGGGCGACACCGTCGAGGTCCAGACGCCGCGCGGCGTCGTCAGCTATAAAGTCGAATCGATCGGAAAGAAGAAGGCCGCGGCGAAGAAGGCGAGTTAATTGTAACGTCGATGGAAGACGGCGGGTTGCCGCCGGAGGATTCCGGAGACCTCGGCCGGCGTGAAGCGGAACTGCGCGCGGTTCGGCGCGCCAAATTAGCGGCGCTGCGCGCGCTGGGCATCGATCCTTTCAGGACGACGCGTTTTGACGTCACGGCACATGCGGCCGAGCTGCACGAGAAATATGCGGCGCTGACGCCCGACGATCCACCGCAGACGGACGTCCACTCATTGGCCGGCCGGCTGATGGCGGTGCGCCCGATGGGCAAGAAGGCGATCTGGGCCGACATTTGGGACCGCAGCGGCCGCATGCAAATCTACCTGCGGGAAGACGTGCTCGGCCCCGATGCGCTCGCAAGGTTCGACTTGCTCGACGTTGCCGATTTCATCGGGGTCACCGGGACGGTGTTCCGCTCGAAGAAGGGCGACCTTACGCTCCGCGTTACTTCTTTCGAAACCTTGTCGAAATCGTTGCTGCCGCCGCCTGACAAGTGGCACGGACTCGTCGACGTCGACAAGCGTTACCGGCAGCGCTACATCGACCTCGCGATCAACGAACACGTCCGCGAGACCTTCATCAAGCGTAGCAAAATCATCGCCGAGATTCGCCGCTTCTGCGACGAGCGCGGTTTCTTGGAGTGCGAGACGCCGGTCATGTTGCACGTCGCCGGCGGCGCGACGGCCCGACCGTTCCGGACGCACCACCATGCGCTGGACATGGCGCTCGACTTGCGCATCGCGACCGAGTTGAACTTGAAACGGTTGATCGTCGGCGGGCTGGAGCGCGTTTACGAGATCGGACGGATCTTTCGCAACGAAGGTATCGACAGGACGCACAACCCCGAGTTCACCATGCTCGAGCTGTATGCGGCCTACTGGTCCGTCGAAGAGATGATGGATTTCAACGAAGAGATGTTCTCGCAGCTGGTTCGACAGATCCACGGCGCCGACGAGCTGACCTACGGCGAGAGACGCATAAACTTCAAGCGGCCGTTCAAACGCGTGAAGTATTTCGACGCGCTCGCCGAATTCGGCGGCCTCGAGCGCGACGAGCTTCTCGATCCGGCCGGCGTCTTCCGCATCCAAGAGTCGCTCGGGCTGCCACGCTCTCAGACCCATGGCCAGGCCCTCGACAAGATCTTCGACCGGGTCGTCGAGCCGCATCTGGTCGATCCGACCTTCGTCCGCGACTACCCCGTATTGATTTCACCGCTGGCGAAGAGGAAACCGGACGACCCCGACGTCGTCGATCGTTACGAACTCTTCGGAGCGAACTTCGAGTTGGCCAACGCCTTCACCGAACTCAACGACCCCGACGACCAGCGCGCCCGCTTCGAGGCCCAGATTCAAGAGCGGCGCCAGGGTGACGAAGAGATTCCGCCACCCGACTGGGATTTCGTGAACGCGCTGGAGTTCGGGATGCCGCCGACCGCGGGCATCGGCATCGGCATCGATCGGCTCGTGATGGTACTAACGGACAACCCCTCCATCCACGAAGTCATCCTGTTCCCACTCCAGCGCCCGCTGGCCTGACCCCTTAACGGTGCGCACTTTGCGCGTGATCGGTAGCGTGACCTCGGCGGCATTTGATGCCGCCCCTTTACGACTGAAAGCCGATGTATTACGATGTACTACATCGATCGGCGCGGTGCGGCCGGCATGCGGATCGATGAACTTTACTGGGACGATGACAACGTCGACCATCTACTCGCGAGCCACAGCGTCGCGCCGGAGGAGATCGAAGAAGCGCTCCTGGGGCACACCGGGGAACCAAGCCGTTACGCGATTCGTCGGGTCGGAAGATACTACGAATTTTTAGGCGAGACTCAATCCGGGCGTTTGCTGAGAATGCTTGGCGAGGTGCGAGCGGATGGGCGGCTTCGGATATTTCATGCTCGCGACATGACGGCGAAGGAACGTCGCAAGTTTCGTAGAGGAAAGGTGACCTTAGGCCATGCCGACACCGACGAAAAAGACCGGTAAGGCGAGCGAACGCGACCGCGATGCTGCTATGAAGCGGCTGTTGGAGGAGCGTCTCGAAGACACGAATGACTGGGAGTGGGTCACGGTGCCTCCGAGGCCGCCAACCTCGCCTACTTCGGTTCGGCTTAGCGAGCCGCTCCTCAAAGAGCTCGACCGGCTCGCGAAGCGGCAGCATCGGGCTCGCGGAAACCTGATTCAGCACATTCTCTGGGAGTACGTGCTCGCTCAGCGCAAACGGACTCGCCGCGCGAGCTGAGCGCAGCTTACAGAGCCAGCGTCACCGTGGCGGGGACGTTGTTGTTGTAGCACTGATCCGCTTGCTTTGAGCCCGAGGTCGCGCTGAAGCAGTACTGTCCCGACCCGAAGATCCCGGAGAAAACCGTCTGCCCCGCGCCGTTCGTCGTCTGTTGCGCCAAGATGCCGGTCGGCGTGCCGGGCGAGCCGGCCGTAAATCCCGTCGATTCGACGACGATCTGATTCGCGTCGGCGGCGCCGCTCAACGTGACCGTTACCGTCGCCTGCGATACGTTGTTGCCGCTCCCGCTCGGCGTGCTGCCTCCGCTACTGCACGCGGCGAGGCCGATCGACAGGACGGCGAGAATGATCCTAATCTTCACCCCGTTGTCTACGGACCGACGACGCGGAGTCCTCGATGCGAGCGCTTCGGCACGCGGTTCTCGATGCCGAGGGCCGACAGAAGCGCAATGCGTTCGTGGGTCAGATCGGCGGCGTGCGAGCGGCGCAGCGCCGACGGGACGGTGAGTTCCAGCGACTGTCGGGCGGGCGCTCCGTCGAGGACGACGACGCGATCGGCGAGGTAGAGCGCCTCGTCGACGGCATGCGTGACCAAGACCGCGGTCGATTCTGTTTCGCGGATGATCTGGGCCAACGAGGTCTGCAACTCGAGGCGCAACAGGGCGTCGAGCGCGGACAGCGGCTCGTCGAGCAGCAATATCTTCGGATTGCGGACGAGCGTCCGCGCGAGCGCCGCCCGTTGCGCCATCCCGCCGGAGAGTTGCTTCGGCAGAAGGTGCGCCGCGCCGGTCAGGCCGACGAGTTCCAACACGTCCCTCACGCGGGCGCGCTCGACGTCGCTCCGTGCCGCGAACGCGACGTTCTTCTCGACGGTCAGCCACGGTAACAGGCGCGGCTCCTGGAAGACGAAGCCAAGCTCGTCGCGGACCGCGATGGTCCCCGAATCCGGCCGAACGAGGCCGGCGATGCAGCGCAAGAGCGTGCTTTTCCCGCAGCCGCTTGCGCCGAGGACGCCGAGCGTCTCGCCGGGTTCGACGAAAAGGTCGAACCGCTCGAACACCGCGCGCGGACCGAAGCGCTTCGAGAGCCCGTCGATTTCGATCGCTCGTCTCACGCCGGCAACCCGTCGGTCCAGTGCAACAGACGCTTCTCGACCGCGCGCATGATGCTTTCGGAGAACTTCCCGCACAAGGCGAGCAGCAGGATCGCGGTGATGATTTCATCGGTGCGCGAGATCTGCTGCCCTTCGGTAAGCATGAAACCCAAGCCGCGCGTCGAGGCCAGTAACTCTGCCGCGACCAAGAAAAGCCAGGCCTGCGTGAGGCCGATGCGCGCGCCCACCAGAAGCGAGGGCAGCGCCGCAGGCAAGATCACGCGCCAGGCCAACGCGAGACGCCCGAGGCCGAGCACTTGACCGACCTCGACCAGTTTCCGGTCGACGTTGTGGATCCCCGAAACCAGATTGACGTAGATCGGGAAGAACGCACCGATGGCGATCAACGTGATCTTCGCGTTCTCGCCGATGCCGAGCCACAGAAGCAACAGCGGCACCCACGCGAGGGACGGAATCGAACGGATCATCTGCAGAGTGGGTTCTAGCGTCGCCTCAACCGGGCGCGACAATCCGACGATCGTGGCCAGCGCAATCGCGAAGGCGAGGGCGAATCCGAATCCCAACAGTACGCGCTCGATCGACGCCGCGAGATGGCGCCACAACAAGCCGTTTGACCACAAAGCCGCTAGCTCGCGGCCGATGTCTGCCGGCGATGCGAACTGATAGGATTTCACGCCGCCGATCGACGTCGCGAAAAACCACGCGACCAGGAGGCAGAGCGGCACCGCTAGTGAGAGGGCGAGTGCCGCCGGCCGTCCAGGAGCCAGACTCCTAAACACGAAGTGCCGCCTTCGTCGGAGCCGGATCGACGAGCGCCGCGAGCGCTCCATCAAGGTCCGCGGTGGGCAGCGCGAGTTGATTGGCGCGCACGATCGGGATCACGCCTTCGAGCGCGCGGCGATAATCGGCGCCGGGCGACGGGTTGGGGTAACGCGTGCGCAGGCGCAACTGCCGATCGGCGACGCGTGGTTCGAGGCTCGACGCTTCGGCCAGGATCTTGACCGTCTCATCGACGTTCGTCGCGGCGAAGTGGCGCGCGCGCTCGTATTGTTTCAGCACCGTTGCAACCACGTCGGGATGGTCGTGCAAGAAATCTTCGCGAGCGTTGAGCGCGCCGTACGTGTTATACGTCGGATTGCGGTACAGCAGGCGCGATCCGGCGTCCAATTCGGATGCGGCCATGTGCGGATCGAGCCCCGCCCACGCATCGACTTGGCCGCGCTCGAGCGCTTGGCGTCCGTCGGGATGCTGCAGCTCGACGATCTCGACGTCGCCTTGTGAAAGACCGGCGTCCTTGAGCGCCCGGAGCAGGAAGAAGAATGGATCGGTGCCCTTGGTCGCCGCGATCTTCTTACCGCGTAATTCCTTGACGGCGCGTAGTGGTGAGGTCTTTCCGACGACGAGCGCCGTCCATTCCGGTTGAGAATAGAGGTAGATGGTGCGGATCGGCGAGCCGTTGGCCCGCGCGAGCAACGCCGCGCTCCCCGCCGTCGAGCCGAACTGGACGGCGTTGGCGGCGAGAAAACTGTTCGCTTTGTTGGAGCCGAGCGACAGCACCCACTCGACCTTGGTGCCGAGCGGCGAGAGCGCTTCTTCGAGCCAGCCGTATTTCTTGAGGATGAGGCTCGGCGGATTGTAGTACGCGTAGTCGATGCCGAGCTTATCGAGACCGGCGGCGAGCGCGCTGCGCCGCGGCAGCGCGAGCGCTGCCGCCGAGAGAGTGAGCGCGCCGCCGA